>Ga0116229_10000711_pt1 | contig 47218 bp, 41 predicted proteins | sample S1TSphgellanicum_3_FD_87313 | JGI IMG/M metagenome (GOLD analysis project Ga0116229, IMG submission 87313) | Host-associated microbial communities from peat moss isolated from Minnesota, USA - S1T2_Fc - Sphagnum magellanicum MG | ecosystem: Host-associated > Plants > Peat moss > Unclassified... | reverse complement strand
TGCGCCGATCGCATCACCCGCGTCGTTGCAAAGGATCGCACCTTCCCGAACCGGTGTGCGCTCTTGCGGCAGCAGGCCGACGCGCTGTCGCAAGGCGCCGTCCCTGATTTGCGCGAGGATGACATCGGCGCCGAGGAAGCCCGCGGCGCGCTCGCCTTGCGCGCGGCGCGCTTTCGAGATGGCCCAAAGCAGCGCTGCCTCGATCGGCGTCGTCGAGGCGTTGAGATCGTGCCCATAGAGGCAAAGGCCGGCCTCAAGACGCAGTGAATCGCGCGCGCCAAGACCGATCGGCGCGACCACTGGATCCTGCAAAAGCGCGCGCGCAAGGGCCTCGGCGTGATCGTTGTGCACCGAGATTTCGAAGCCGTCCTCGCCGGTATAGCCCGAACGCGTCACGAAGACATCGATGCCGGCAAGCACCATGTGCCTTGCCTGCATGAAGATGAAGTCTTTCAGGTCATCGCCGCCAAGGAGCCGCGAGAGCACCCCGCTCGCGCCTGGACCTTGCAATGCAAGCAGTGCGAACTCGGGGCGAGCGACAATCGTGCAGGCACCTGAGAGGTGCGCGCGCAGGTGCGCTTCATCGTCGTTCTTGCATGCGGCGTTGACGACGACGGCCAAGCCGCCTTCAATGCGGGTGACCATCAGATCATCGAGAATGCCGCCCGCCTCGTTCGTGAAAAGCGCATAGCGTTGGCAATTGAGCGCAAGACCGACGATGTCAACCGGAACCAGCGTCTCAAGCGCCTTGGGCGCACCTTCGCCAAGCAGGTGCAACTGGCCCATGTGCGAGACATCGAAAAGTCCGGCCTTGGAGCGGGTATGCAGGTGCTCCTTGAGCACGCCCGCAGGATACTGCACGGGCATTTCGTAGCCTGCGAAGGGCACCATTTTTGCGCCGAGTTCGAGATGCAGGCTGTAGAGGGGGGTGCGGCGCAAATCGCTCAAGGAGAGCTCCCAAGGGAGGAAACAGATCGACGGCGCTACTCGCCGGTTTTCCCTCTGTCCTTGTACCTGAGAGATTGACGCCAGATGCCAGGCGTCGTGCCCCTTCGGTGGACGGCCCAGCGTCTAGACGCTGCCGTCGCTCTCCAGATTGGTGCGACCGTGTGACCAGTTCATGAGCCTGAGCGATTATGGGAAGTACGCCTTCGGCGGCGCGCCGTGGCGCGCACTCTCCTGATCCACCTGGTTATTGTACTAAAAGCAGGAAGGTGCGCCTAGCGCTTGACGAAAGATGCGGGCTGGCCGCGCGAATTGACCGGATCGTCCTCGACGACGACGATGTCGCCGCCACTGGTCAGGATGATCGATGTGGCGTGCTCCGGTACCTTCGGCTCCTCGCCTTCCATCGGAATCAGGTCGAAGGCGAACTCGGTATCCTTCAGGCCGACGCGCGCGGGGGGCGCCGTCTCGATGATTTTTTCGTTGATTGCATTGACGCGGCGAATCAGCGTATCGACCACCAGCTTTCTGAAATGTTCACGGGTTTCCTCCGAGGCCAGCGCGTAGGCAGCCGAGCTGACTTCGAGGAAGGTGCAATCGGTCATGGCAACGACCGTCCCGGTTCGCGACGCCTTGCCGGGATTGAAAAACGCCAGTTCACCGATGACTTCGCCAGGCCCAAGCACGGCAAGGCGCTTGCCGCGCATGGCGATTTCGACTTCACCTTCGAGCAACACACCGAAATTGGCGCCCGAATCGCCTTCGCTCATGAATTCGCGCAATTCGTTGTAGTTGCGCCAGTGCGAGATGCGCAGAATTTCCCAGATCTCGTCGTTTTCGAAATCCAGAAACGCCGGGCACTGGCGAACCAGGGAAAAACGCCGGCCGAGCTTGATCGAATCGGCATCGTCGAGAATCTGGAATTTGGCGCCCGACAGGTCCTGGGCGAATTCCATGCCCGTGTGGTAGCGCGAATACAGATCCTTCTCCATTGCGCGCTTGATGATCGGATCGAGCTGCTCGGGCACCGACGGATTGAGTGTCGAGACCGGCTCCGTATCCATATTGATGATCTTGTACATCAGCGCGGCGCGGTTCTTGGCGCGAAACGGCAGACGGCCGGTGAGCATCTCGAACATCACCGCGCCCAGTGAGTACAGGTCACTTTGCATGTTGAGCGGATAGTCCTTGATCTGCTCGGGCGACATGTAGGCGGGCGAGCCTACGCCCATGATGAAGGTCGAGTCGGTACCGCTTTTGCGCAAGTTGAGCGCGAGGCCAAAGTCCATGATCTTGACTTCATCGCCATCCGACAAAAGAATGTTGTCAGGCTTGATGTCGCGATGGACGATACCGCGGCGGCCGGCAAAGTCGAGCGCCATGGCGCACTTGAACATGATTTCGGTGACGCGGTGGGCGGGCAGCAGCTTGTCGAACGTGCAGAATTCGCGCAACGGCGTGCCCTTCACGAACTCCATCGCAATGTAGGCGAAATCGTCCTCGATTTCGGCGGAGAAGATCTGCACGATGTTCGGATGCTGGATTCGCGATGCCATCGCAGCTTCGGTCATGAACAGCTTTTTCAGGCGGCGCGCCATCTTCGCCTTCTTCACGCCCAGGCGCATCACCTTCAAGGCGACGATGGCCCCGGTCTCGACGTGCGAGGCGCGATAGACGATCGAGGTCGCACCTTCGCCTACCTCCTCTAGCACCTGGTAGGGACCGTAGCGCTGACGCTCGACAGTGAGTTGTGATTCCGCCATGGGCCTTGATGTGCTTTCGCGCGCCATCGACTCCGTTTGCAAAGCGCGCAGTCATCCCACAGCCCCGCGCGGGGGCTCTTCTACGCTTTTGCATATTACCGGATTGCGACGGGCTAACTGAAGGCGATTTTTCGATCCAGTTGGACTTATGCGGTGATTTGCCACGCTCAAAGCCGGCACCGTCGTATTTTCGTCGCGAGCACCCTGCGGTACACTTCGCCAACATGTGCTCCCAGCCCTTTTTATGTGACAAACTTGGCATTTTGAATGCGGCTGGCGTCCTCGAATGCATCTCTTTGCGACCCGGTAATTCCAGACCCTTTGCCTCATGCGAGTAGAACTGCGCGTCCGACTCCGGCAAGCAGCGTCTCCCGAGAGCGCCCCAGGTAAACCCTTGCCGTCACTCGCGCGTTGCCGCAGGGTCGGTGTGACGTTGACGCAGCAGTGCGAAGCGGCTGCCCGCAACCGCTGGTTGAAGGAACAGCCTGACGTTGATCTCCAATCCTGCCGCTAAGTCCGCCACCTCGCGCAGCCCGCGTGCGAGGATTTCTTTGCCCGGGCTTTTCACCTCCCTCCTGATTGCCGCCGCGATCGCTTTTGCCAACGGCGCATTCTGGCAATGGAGCAACCGCCCGGTGGTCACGCCCGGGTTCGACGGCCAGATCGGTGGCTTCGCCTTCAACGGTTATCAGCGCGACGAGAGTCCGCGCCTCGAGAGCTTTCCGTCCGAGCAGGAACTCGCTTCTGACTTGCAGCTGCTGTCGAAATACACCGACCAGGTGCGCACCTACAGCTCGATTGACATGGGCGCCGTGCCCGAACTGGCGCGCGATCTCGGCATGAAGGTGACAGCCGGCGCCTGGCTCAATTCCCAGAAAGACCGCAACGCGCTCGAGATCAAGGCGCTGCTGCAGTCGATTCGCGAGAACAGCAACATCACGCGTGTCATCGTTGGCAATGAGACGGTTCTTCGTGGCGATCTGAGCGTGGCCGAACTCGAGCGTTATCTCGACATTGTCAGGCGCCGCGAGCCGAAGACGCCGGTCTCGACCGCGGAACCCTGGCATATCTGGCTCAAATATCCCGATCTCGTCAATCATGTCGATTTCATCACGGTGCACCTCTTGCCCTACTGGGAAGGCGTGCAGCGGCAAGATGCGGTCACCCACGTCTTGCGCCGCTACGAGGAATTGCGGCGGGCCTATCCCAGAAAGAAGATCCTGATTGGTGAAGTCGGCTGGCCAAGTAACGGCGATCGGGTCAAGGCGGAAAGCGGCCTCACCTACGCCACGGCTTCGGTCAGCGACGAGGCGCAGTTTCTGCGCGAGTTCCTTCCGGCAGCACGCGCGCACCACCTCGAGTACTTCCTGATGGAGGCGTTCGATCAGCCATGGAAGCGTGCAGACGAGGGCCGCACCGGCGCCTACTGGGGCATGTTCAACGCCGATCGCACGCCTAAATTCTCGCTCGAGGGACCGATTGTCTCTGACCCTGCATGGCCGAAGAAGGCGCTGGTCGCCTCGATGCTGGCGTTTCTGCCGATCATGTGGTTTGCCTACGCTTTCAGGCGATTCCGCCTTGCCGGACGACTTTTCTTTGGCATTTTGATCCAGGCGGCAGCGACGCTTGTCATCTGGATTGTGACCTTGCCGTTCGAGTTCTACCTGAACAGCCTTGACTGGACGATGCTCGTCGTCCTGCTGCCGGCATTGGCCGCGATGTTGATGATCCTGCTTGCCAACGGCTTCGAATTTGCCGAGGCCACCTGGTGCGGGCGCTGGTTGCGTGAATTCCGGCCTGAAGCCTTGCCGCCAGACGCCGTGCAACCATTCGTGTCGATCCATTTGCCGTGCCACAACGAGCCGCCGGAGATGGTCATCCAGACGCTGGCCAGCCTCGCGCGCATGGACTACCAGAATTTCGAAATCCTGGTGATCGACAACAACACCAAGAACGAGGCCGTCTGGCGCCCGGTGGAGCGATATGTCGCTGCGCTGAAGGCCAACAACGCTGCACCCAAGGTTCGCTTTTTCCACCTCGACAACTGGCCTGGCTTTAAGGCCGGCGCACTCAACTTTGCGCTTGGCGAGACGGACCCGCGCGCCGAAATCGTCGGCGTTGTCGATTCGGACTACGTTGTCAGGCAGGATTGGCTAAGCGTCACGGTGAGCCATTTCCACGCCCCGCGCGTCGCGGTCGTGCAGGCCCCTCAGGCGCATCGCGATTGGCAGCACAACGCGTTTCAGCGCATGTGCAGCTGGGAATATGATGGCTTCTTTCGCATCGGCATGCACCATCGCAACGAGCGCGACGCGATCATCCAGCATGGCACCATGACGCTGGTCAGAAAGACGGCGCTAAGCTCGACGGGCGGCTGGTCTGAATGGTGTATCTGTGAAGACGCGGAGCTTGGCCTTAGGCTCATGCACGCGGGCTGGGAAACCCGCTACATCGATGAGGTCCTGGGGCGCGGCCTGACGCCTTCGAATTTTGCGGGTTATAAATCGCAGCGCTTTCGCTGGGCGTTTGGCGCGATGCAGATCCTGAAACGCCGCTGGGGCTGGCTGTGGGGAGACAAGGACGGTCAGCCCGGCCTCACCGGCGGCCAGCGTTTTCACTTTCTGACGGGCTGGTTTTCCTGGTTTGCCGACGCCTTGCACCTGTTCTTCACGCTGGCTTCAGTCGGATGGACCGTCGGCATGATCCTAAGCCCCGAGCACTTTAGCCTGCCGCTTGATCTTTTCGTCATCCCGGTGCTCGGATTCTTCGTGCTCAAGGCATTTTTCGGCCCGGCACTTTATCGCGTACGGGTCGACTGCGGCTGGGCCGACGTGTGGGGCGCATCGCTTGCCAGCATGGCGCTGTCGCATGCCATAGCGCGCGGCATCCTGCTTGGCCTCACGCAAAAGCGCGGCACTTTTGTCGTCACGCCGAAAAGCTGGCAGTTAGGCGGCAAGCGTAAATGGATCGGTGCGGTGCGCGAGGAGCTGGTGCTTTTGACGGGCATCGCGGTGTGCATTGGCGGCACGCTCTACAGCATGCCGATGCAATACGAGACGCTGCTTTGGACGACCATCCTTGCGACGCAGGCGATCCCTTATCTCTCGGCTTTTGCTGTCGCCCTGATCTCCGCGCAAAGCAGCAAGACCTCGGCTTCTGTTCCGCATGAAGTGCTCGAGACCGGCCAGCGGGCGCCGCTTTTGCTCGCCGCAGAAGACGGCGTGCGCCATGTGCTCCCCGATGTGCCGGAACTCGAGCCCGAAGTGGCGCCGGTGGGCGCCAATGCCTAGCGGTGGCTCGGCAGGCCGCTGATGACCATGCCGGGGCGCACACCGTGCGCCGTGAACCAGCCCAGGTTCATTTCCAGGGCATAGCGTGCCGTACCCGCGCTGCAGTGGTTGGTTTCGGTCTGCGGCGCCATGTCCTCGACGTTCATGATGTGGCCGCTCTCGTCCATGAACGCAACCGACAGCGGGATCAGCGTATTTTTCATCCACATGCACACTTTGCCGGGGTCATCGAAGAGGAAGGCCATGCCCTGGTTCGAGCCCAGTTTAGTGCGAAACATCAGGCCTGTTTCGCGATCGCGGTCATTGGCCGCGATCTCCGCGCGGATGACATTGATTCCCGCAGTCAGCTTGATGACCGGCAGTTCTACCGGCGTTTCCTGTGCCCGCGCCGGGACAGCGACGAGCAACGAAAGAAGTAGCGCGACTGCCAACGGGAGGTGCTTCTTCAGATCAGCCTGCATGGTGCCCCGCACGGAAAGCCAAAACTGGATTCTAACGTTGGCGCGCGTCGCGTAAAAAAACCCTCGCGGCTTTCACCGCGAGGGTCAGTTCCGGCTGCGACCGTAGCCTGTTGGACCAGACTCGAGTCGCCTGTTGTTAGAGTCCTGGCGCAGAAGACTTACTTCGCTGCTGCGTCAGAAGCGGCGGGCGCGGGCGTTGCAGCCTTGGCGACCTTGGTCGACTTCTTTGCCTTGTGGGCGACTTTCTTGGCCTTCGGGGCATCAGTCGAGCTAGCGGCTGCAGGCGTCGTCGCAGCTGCGGTGCTGGCTGCAGGCGTGGTGGCCGCAGGCGTCGCCGTGGCCGGCGTGCTCGCAGCTGGCGTTGCAGCGAATGCGGCGGTTGCAAAAAGCGAAGCGAGTAGGGTCGTAACGAGCTTGTTCATGGTGTGTTGTAGTCCGGTAAGTGCAGCTTTTAATTGGGTGACCCGGTGAGAGCAGCACGGGTGCTGCGCGCATCGGTCAAGCTAATAACGCAAGCTGCGGTAACCGGTTGACACACATTCAGTCGCGACGCGAGGGATCCCTCGCAAAAGCGCGGGCGCTGGCCCGCCTTTGGTTAATGGCGATGATAGTGATGGTGGTGGTGGTGGCGATAATGGCGGCGCGGCTGCGCTTGCGCGGCTTCACTTACGTACATCACACCGATTGCGGCGAGTAACAGCCCGCACATGATTCTGGTCAGCGACGACATCAAAATTCTCCGAAAGGTAAGGATCACAGGCGAAAAACGCGAGACGCATTTCGCAGCCACCATGGTAATCGCGGCGCACGCTCTGCGCTATCGGCACGGCGTGGCAATTTTGCCGGGCGTGCGCATTTGCAACACCTTTGGGCCTAATTGATCGATGCCTATTTCGCGTGACTCGCCAGGGGCCAGGCCCAGTTCGAAGAGATCGAGCTCGCCGATGCCGACCCGAATCAGCCGCAGCGTTGGCAGCCCGGCTGCTGCAGTCATGCGCCGGACCTGACGATTCTTGCCCTCGGTGATCGACAATTCGATCCAGCTTGTCGGAATCTCGCGGCGAACGCGAATGCCAGGCTCGCGCGGCCAGAGGCCGCTCGGCTCGAGCAGGGCTCGGGCGCGTGCAGGGGCGGTCTTGTGGCCGTCAAGCATGACGCCTTTTGCCAGGTGCGCGAGGTCCTTGGGTGTGCACTCACCTTCGACCTGGACCCAATACCGCTTCCAGAGGGCCTGCCTCGGTTGTGCAATCGCGTGCTGCAGGCTGCCGTCATCGGTGAGGAGCACGAGGCCTTCGCTGTCGTAATCGAGCCGTCCAGCTGGATAGACGCGGGGCAACCGGATGTAATCAGCAAGCGTGCGCTTGCCCTCTTCGCCCGTAAACTGGGTGAGGACCCGAAAGGGCTTATTTAAGGCGATCAGCATGGGCCCATGCCAGGAGGGCGCAGTTGGCCGTGGTTATGGGGCATAATTTCAACTCTTATAGAAGAGGCGCCGCGTGCCAGGCGAAGGCGCGGCAAAGGTGTCGCGGCTTGAATTGCCAGGTTTTGTCCATGGCGGGCCGGCCGCGAACACCCAGCGCCGATAATTCCGGAGATCGCATTCATGTTCCAGCACATCAAGATCCCCTCGGTGGGACAAAAGATTACCGTCAACGCCGATTACTCGCTGAATGTACCTGATGAGCCGATCATCCCGTATATCGAGGGCGACGGCACCGGCCTTGATATCACCCCGGTGATGATCAAGGTGGTCGACGCGGCGGTCGCCAAGGCCTACGGCGGCAAGAAGAAGATTGCCTGGATGGAGATTTACGCGGGAGAGAAATCAACCAAGGTCTATGGACCCGATGTCTGGCTGCCCGAGGAAACCCTGAAAGTCCTGAAGGACTACGTGGTGTCGATCAAGGGCCCCCTGACCACCCCGGTCGGAGGCGGCATCCGTTCGCTTAATGTCGCCTTGCGACAGGAGCTCGATCTTTATGTATGCCTGCGTCCGGTGCGCTATTTCAAGGGCGTGCCAAGCCCGGTGAAGGCGCCAGAGAACGTCGAGATGGTGATTTTCCGTGAGAATTCCGAGGATATTTATGCCGGCATCGAGTACCAGGCGGAGTCCGAGCAGGCGAAAAAGCTGATCGCCTTTCTGATCAAGGACATGGGCGTGAAGAAGATCCGCTTTCCGGACACTTCCGGCATCGGCATCAAGCCGGTGTCGCGGGAAGGCACCGAACGCCTGGTGCGCAAGGCCATCCAGTACGCTATCGACAACGGCCGCTCCTCGGTGACGCTCGTGCACAAGGGCAACATCATGAAATTCACCGAGGGTGGCTTTCGGGACTGGGGCTACGCGCTTGCCAGGAACGAATTCCACGCAGAACTCATCGACGGCGGCCCGTGGATGCAGTTCAAGAGCCCGAAAAGCGGCAAGCCGATCGTGATCAAGGACGTCATCGCCGATGCATTCTTGCAGCAGATCATTCTTCGCCCGGCTGAGTACGATGTCATCGCCACGCTCAATCTCAATGGCGACTACATTTCGGACGCCCTTGCCGCCCAGGTCGGCGGCATCGGCATCGCCCCTGGCGCCAACCTCTCGGATTCGGTCGCGATGTTCGAGGCGACGCATGGCACGGCGCCCAAGTACGCTGGCCAGGACTACGTCAATCCGGGCTCGGAAATTCTGTCGGCGGAGATGATGCTGCGCCACATGGGCTGGACCGAGGCGGCTGACCTCATCATCTCGTCGATGGAGAAGTCGATTTTGTCAAAAAAGGTGACGTACGACTTCGCCCGTTTGCTGGAAGGCGCGACCCAGGTGTCCTGCTCGGGCTTTGGCCAGGTGATGATCGATCATATGTAAGACGCAGGGGCGCCAGCGCGACACCTCGCCCCGAGTTGCCAAATCATGCCGCAATGCGCGCCATGGCGGTAGGCACCAGCGCATGGCAAAGCCGCCCGCCCGCTTACCCGCGAACTGATTCTCGCGCGCAGCCCCGCTTTTGGGTGTTGCGCGCGCGCGAAAGGGCAGGCACCGCCGCTTCTAGGCTGCGGCAGCCTGAATATTCGACGCCTGCTTGCCTTTCGGGCCTTGTGTCACTTCAAACTGGACTTTTTGACCTTCCTTCAAGGTTTTAAAGCCATTCATTTGAATTGCCGAGAAATGCGCGAAAAGGTCTTCGCCACCGTCATCCGGTGTGATGAAACCGTAGCCTTTCGCGTCGTTGAACCACTTGACGGTGCCAGTTGCCATAGATGCCATGTTCCCAATGAATGAAGAAAATCGGGCGTGAAGCAGCGCGTGCAACCGTTGGTGCGGTCATCTTGGCCTCCCCTTCCTGCCCCTTGCGCCTCCCGTCTTCAATGGTGCAAAAAACGCGCGAGCGTCTCCCTTGACAGTGGCACGACTCATTGTTCTGGGTAAAAGTACCGGCTGTCAAGGGGCGTCACCTTGTTGCGCAAAAAGCCGGAAAGCGCCGAATCCGGGCCCCCCGGGATTTACCCATGGGCCCGACTGGCAGTGACGCCAGACTTGAATTCATTGGTTGTGCTGCAATATCCTGTGAACATCGCCTCGTGGCGTGGCTTTTGCATGCGAGCGCAGCGTGACGGATGGCATTAGAATGAATTCGATGGCCAAGCATCATGATCCGCAGCACGGCGAGTCCACCGTACTTGAAAGACAGGACCAGCGGGTCGAGCCGCCACCGATGTTTCAGGTGTTGTTGCTTAACGATGATTACACTCCGATGGAGTTCGTAGTGTTAGTGTTGCAACAGTTCTTCGGAAAAGGGCGAGAGCAGGCAACGCAGATCATGTTGAAGGTGCACCGCGAAGGCAAGGGTGTGTGTGGCGTCTATCCCCAGGACATCGCGGCGACCAAGGTGGACCAGGTTACGGAGTTTGCACGGCAGCATCAGCATCCGCTGCAGTGCGTTTTGGAGAAAACATGATCGCGCAGGAATTGGAAGTCAGTTTGCACATGGCGTTTGTCGAGGCGCGGCAGGCGCGCCACGAGTTCATTACCGTCGAGCATCTGCTGCTCGCGCTACTGGACAATCCGACAGCTGCAGCGGTGCTTAGGGCCTGCGCCGCCAACATCGACGATTTGCGCAAGAACCTGTCGAATTTCATCAGCGACAACACCCCCGTGGTTTCGGGTTCGGAGGAAATCGACACCCAGCCCACACTTGGCTTTCAGCGCGTCATCCAGCGCGCCATGATGCACGTCCAGTCGACCTCCAATGGCAAGAAGGAAGTCACCGGGGCGAACGTGCTGGTGGCGATTTTCGGCGAGAAGGATTCGCACGCGGTCTACTACCTGCATCAGCAGGGAATTACCCGCCTTGACGTCGTCAATTTCATCTCGCACGGCATCAGCAAGGCACCCTCGCAGCAGGGCACGAGTAGCGAATCGCAGGAGCAGGAAGCCGACTCTGACAAGGATCAGCGCCAGACTGCGCTTGACCAGTTCACGCAGAATCTGAATACCCTTGCCCTGCAGGGCAAGATCGATCCGCTCATCGGCCGCGAGGCAGAGGTCGAGCGCGTCATCCAGGTGCTGTGCCGCAGGCGCAAGAACAACCCGCTGCTGGTTGGCGAGGCCGGGGTCGGCAAGACCGCCATTGCCGAAGGCCTGGCGTGGCGCATCACGCAAAATGACGTGCCGGAGATTCTTGCCCAATCGCAGGTCTTCGCGCTCGACATGGGCGCCTTGCTCGCCGGGACCAAGTATCGAGGTGACTTTGAGCAGCGCCTAAAAGCGGTGCTAAAGCAGCTCAAGGACAATCCCAACACGATTCTTTTCATCGACGAGATCCATACCTTGATTGGTGCCGGATCCGCCTCGGGGGGCACGCTTGACGCGTCCAACCTGCTCAAGCCCGCGCTCTCCTCGGGTCAACTGAAATGCATCGGGGCTACGACCTACAACGAGTACCGCGGCATCTTCGAGAAGGATCATGCCCTGTCGCGGCGCTTCCAGAAGATCGACGTCAACGAGCCCACCATCGAGCAGACGGTGCAGATCCTGCGCGGACTCAAGACGCGTTTCGAAGAGCATCACGGCGTCAAGTATTCGTCGACTGCGCTAACCAGCGCAGCCGAACTCGCGGCGCGCTTTATCAATGACCGTCACCTGCCTGACAAGGCGATCGACGTGATCGACGAGGCCGGGGCGGCACAGCGCATCCTGCCGCCGTCCAAGCGCAAGAAAACCATCGGCAAGGGTGATATCGAGGAAATCATCGCGAAAATCGCGAGGATCCCGCCGCAAAACGTGTCCTCCGATGATCGCAGCAAGCTGGCGACGATCGAGCGCGACCTGAAAAACGTCGTATTTGGCCAGGATCCGGCAATCGAGGCGCTTGCCGCTGCCATCAAGATGGCCCGCTCGGGCCTTGGCAAGCCCGAAAAGCCGATCGGCTCCTTCCTGTTTTCAGGTCCGACCGGTGTGGGCAAGACCGAGGTCGCGCGTCAGCTGGCGTTCATCCTTGGCATCGAGCTGATCCGTTTTGACATGTCCGAGTACATGGAGCGCCACGCCGTGTCGCGCCTGATTGGTGCGCCGCCGGGCTATGTCGGCTTCGATCAGGGCGGGCTTCTGACCGAGGCGATTGCCAAGAAGCCGCACGCGGTGCTGTTGATGGACGAGATCGAAAAGGCGCACCCCGACGTATTCAACATCCTCTTGCAGGTGATGGATCACGGCACGCTCACCGACAACAACGGCCGCAAGGCGGATTTCCGCAATGTCATCATCATCATGACCACCAATGCCGGCGCCGAGGCACTGCATCGCTCGAGCATCGGCTTTACCGAAAGCAAGCAGGCCGGCGACGAGATGGCCGATATCAAGCGCATGTTCACGCCTGAATTCCGCAACCGTCTGGACGCCATCATTTCCTTCAAGTCGCTCGATCGCGAAGTCATCCTGCGCGTCGTCGACAAGTTCCTGATGCAGCTTGAAGAACAGTTGCACGAGAAGAAGGTCGATATCGTCTTTACCGACAATCTGCGAACCTATCTCGCCAAGAAGGGCTTTGATCCGATGATGGGCGCACGCCCGATGGCGCGCCTGATCCAGGACATGATCAGAAGGAGCCTCGCAGACGAGTTGCTGTTTGGCCGTCTGGTCGCAGGGGGCAAGGTCACCGTCGATCTGACCGACAACGACGAAATCAAGCTGAGCTTCCCCGAGGGTGGCGCAGCGCCTGCTTCCACAGCTGAAGTGGAAGAGATCGACGCCTAGGTCTGTTGCGCATGGCCCGCCTGGGGCATGCCGCCTGGCCGCTTCCGCCTGAATTGCGGCGCCACTTGTTCGTGGCGCCGCAAGTTTCTGACAGCTTGGCGAAAGTGTGCGTATAATGCTGGTTGTGCATTGCAACACCCGCTTCAATTTTCAGCACGCTGTCGCTCCTGCAGCACCCTGAGACTGCGCAGTTCTGTTGTTCGCACAGTCCATCGTCTCTCGCCACTTCCATTCTTTCCGCTTGCGTGAAAAGGGTGTGTTTCCCGGTCAGAGCCGGTGATTAACCACCCTTAGGTCGGTTGCGCTTCGCGCAGTTGGCTTACTTATGCTTTCGTGAAAGAGAAACGCCATGCTGTTTTCGACTCCTGGTGCTGATACCACCGAAGATTTTGCCAATTCGCCGTCATCCGGCCCAAACGCGTTACCGGCTTTGCCGAACCGCTTTGCAGCGCTCGGCCTAAATGCCAACCTTCTGAGGGCCATCGAGGCCACGGGCTATACCGAACCGACGCCGGTGCAGGAACAGGCGATTCCCGTTGCGCTTGCCGGCTCTGACGTTCTGGTCTCCTCGCAAACCGGCAGCGGCAAGACTGCGGCCTTCATGCTGCCGGCACTGCATCGCTTATCGGCTGGCCAGGCTGCTGCCGGCACTGGCCCTCGCCTTCTCATTTTGACGCCGACCCGCGAGCTGGCCTTGCAGGTCACCAAGGCCGCCGAGGTCTACGGCAAGTTTCTAAGGCGCATCAAGACGGTCGCGATCCTGGGCGGCATGCCCTATCCGGTTCAGAACCGTCTCTTGCGCCAGGGCATCGACGTGCTGGTTGCCACCCCCGGTCGGCTGCTCGACCATCTGCAGCGCGGTCGCATCGACTTTTCGCGACTTGAAATGCTTGTGCTCGATGAAGCCGACCGCATGCTTGACATGGGGTTCATCGACGACATCGAGACCATCGTCGCGGCAACGCCGGCGACGCGCCAGACGCTTCTTTTCTCGGCAACGCTTGATGGCACGGTGGGCAAACTGGCCGCCAAGATGACGCGTTCACCCAAGCGCATCGAAATCTCGAGCGCGCACGCGCGCCACGAAAACATCGAGCAGCGGCTGCATTTCGCCGACGACCTGTCGCACAAGAACAAGCTCCTGCAATTCCTGCTGCGCGATGCGTCGATCAATCAGGCCGTCGTTTTCACGGCGACCAAGCGCGATGCCGACACGCTTGCCCATTCGCTCGTGGCCAGCGGCTTTGCCGCGGCTGCGCTGCATGGCGACATGCGCCAGGGCGAGCGCAATCGCACGCTGAACGCGGTGCGCAGTGGTGGCGTCAAGGTGCTGGTTGCAACGGATGTCGCGGCCCGCGGAATCGACGTGCTTGGCATTAGCCATGTGATCAATTTTGACCTGCCAAGGCAGGCAGAAGACTATGTTCACCGCATCGGCCGCACCGGCCGCGCGGGTCGGCAAGGGGTCGCCATCAGCCTTGCCAGTGGCAAGGACATCGGCGCGATTCGCCAGATCGAGCGCTACACCGCGCATCCGATTCCGGTGCATACCATTGCCGGGCTCGAGCCGCGCTTTGCGGGTCGTGCTCCCGCCAAAAAACCGGCCGGACGTCGTCCGGGCTCACCGCGCAGCACGTCTTACAGTACGCGCAATCGCACGGCCCCGCGCCGCTCGGCCTAGCCTATGCGCATTCGGGGCGCTAGCTGCGCCCCGAACTGCCAAAGCCGCCCGCGCCGCGCTCGCTGGCCGAGAATTCGTCGACGACCCTGAATTGCGCGCGCATCACCGGCACGATGACAAGCTGGGCGATGCGCTCCATGGGCTCGATCGTGAACGCCGCCTGGCTCCGGTTCCACGCACTCACCATCAGTTGCCCCTGATAGTCCGAATCGATCAGGCCGACCAGATTGCCAAGGACGATGCCGTGCTTGTGGCCAAGGCCGCTCCTTGGCAGGATCAAGGCGGCGTAGTCGGGATCGGCCAGATGGATGGCAATGCCGGTTGCCACGAGGCTGGTTGCGCCAGGCGCTAGAAGCAGTGGCGCATCGATGGCAGCGCGCAGGTCAAGTCCGGCACTGCCGCTAGTCGCATAGGCTGGATGTTGATCGCGAAGCCTGGCGTCGAGAATGCGCAGATCGATGGGGATGCTCATGGCAGGCAAAGGGGAAGTAGGGTGGGAGGCCGCGCCGTGCCCTGGTTTTACGCGAGGCGTGCGGCGATTTCACTGACGAGAAGGCGGGCCAGGGCGGATTTATCCGCGCGTGGCAGGCGGCTCGATCCGTTCTTGTCGATCAGTACCAGTTCCGCAGCGTCGCTGTCGATCGCGTCCTGCGCAAGGTTGGCAACGATGAGCGGGATGTTCTTGCGCTGCCGCTTGGCCGATGCATTTTCGATGAGCGCCTCGGTTTCGGCTGCGAAGCCGACGCAATAGGGCGCGTTCTGCATTGCGGCGACTTCGGCCAGGATGTCCGGATTCAGGGTCAGGGCAATTTGCGGAGGAGGGCCCTTGTCGCGTTTCTTGATCTTTTGCTTGGCCACTTCCTTGACGCCCCAGTCAGCCACTGCAGCCACGGCAATAAAGCAATCGGCGCTTTGAACATGGCGCTTCACCTGGCTTAGCATTTCCGTTGCGCTTTCGACGGCGATCACATGCACGCCCGCGGGCGCTGCAAGGCGGGTCGGTCCCGACACGAGCACGACTTCAGCGCCGGCATGCTGCGCCGCGCGCGCGATGGCGTAGCCCATTTTGCCCGAAGAGCGGTTGGTCAATCCCCTGACCGGGTCGATCGCCTCGAAGGTCGGCCCTGCGGTCATGACAACGCGCCGTCCTGCCATCACCTTGGCGGTAAAGAACGCCTGCAGCGAATCGATCAATTGCGCCGCCTCGAGCATGCGTCCGTCGCCGAACTCGCCGCACGCCTGCGATCCCGAATCGGGGCCGAGCACGGTGACGCCATCGCTTTTGAGCGTCGCGACGTTGCGCTGGGTCGCAGGCTTCGCCCACATCTGCAGATTCATCGCCGGCGCGACGAGCAGCGGGCAGTCGCGAGCAAGGCACAGGACCGAAACGAGATCGTCTGCCAGACCGTTGGCGATCTTCGCCAGCATGTCAGCGCTCGCAGGCGCAACCAAAATGGCGTCGGCCGCGCGCGACAACTCGATGTGGGCCATATTGTTGGGGATGCGCGCGTCCCATTGATCGAAATAGACCGCGCGCTGCGACAGGGCCTGAAACGTCGCCGGGGTGACGAAGGCACAAGCGGCCTGGGTCATCACCACCTGCACGGTGGCGCCGTGATCCTGCAGGCGCCGCACCAGCTCGGCGCTCTTGTATGCGGCGATACCGCCAGTGACACAAAGAGCGATGTGCTTGCCGTCTAATGGATCGTCCACTTCGAGCCCTTGGGGTACTTAGCTTCTTCTGACACGGCGCAGTTCGTCGAAGGCCAAAAGGACGGCGCCCACGGTAATCGCGCTATCGGCGAGGTTGAATGCCGGAAAGAACCAGTCGCGATAATAGAACAAGAGAAAATCGACCACATGCCCGTAGGCAATGCGATCGATGACGTTGCCCAGGGCGCCACCCAGAATCAGTGCCAGGCCGAAGGCGAAAAGGCGCTGTGTACCGTGTTTTGCCAGCAGGAAAATGATAAAGAGTGCCGCGATCAGTCCGAGGGCCGTGAAGAACCAGCGTTGCCAGCCGCTCTCGGAATTGAGAAAGCTGAATGCCGCGCCGCGGTTGTAGATCAAGGTCAGATCGAAAAACGGCAGGATGTGCACGCGCGCCGCAAGCGCGATTGAATCGCGCACGGCAATCTTGGAGAGCTGGTCGGCAAGGATGACCACGGCTGAAAGACTCAACCAGGGCATAAGGCGGCGCGGCAGCGAGGCGACCCTGCGACTTCCAAACGACGATTTATAGGCCATCGAATTTCCGCTTCACTCGGGCAGGGCGCGTCACAGCTTACGCGATCAAGCGATGCTCGCCGCCGCCATAGAGATTGAGGCAGCAGCGCGCGCACAGGTGTTTGTGATCAGCATCGCTGCCGACGTCGGCGCGGTAGTGCCAGCAGCGTGCGCACTTGGCATGCGCCGATGGCGTCACCGTGACCCGGACATCACCTTCTGCGCCGGCCGTAACGCGCGCCGCCGACGTGATGAAGACAAAGCGCAGGTCTTCGCCCAGCGCCAAGAGCGCATCGAGATCAGCGCCGCTTGCCACCACCTCGATTTCGGCTTGCAAGGATGCGCCGATGCGCCCCTCGCTTCGTACCTCTTCGAGGTGCTTGGCGACGAGTCCTCGCACGGCGCGCACACGCTCCCACTTCTCGCGCAGCGCAGCGGCGTTGGCGATCGCCGGATAGACGTGGTAGGTCTCCGCGAAGATCGTGCCGAAGCGATTCTCGTTCTCCCTGGCGAAGATCGCGAAGGCTTCCTCGGTCGTAAATGAAAGGATCGGCGCGAACAACTTCAGAAGGCCGGACGTGATATGCCACAGGGCGTTTTGCGCAGCGCGGCGCTGGGGTGCGTCCTTGGCACTGGTGTAGAGGCGGTCCTTCAGGACGTCAAGATAGAACCCGCCCAGATCCTCCGAGCAGTAGGCAAGAAGCCGATTCACGACCAGGTGGAATTCGAAGGCCTCATAGTGACGCAGGACCTCGTCTTGCAGCGACGCCATGCGGGCGATCGCATAGCGATCGATCTCGAGCCACTCGTCAACGGGCATTTGCATCGAGCCGGAATCGAAGTCCGAAGTGTTTGCAAGCAGGAAGCGCAGCGTATTGCGCACGCGCCGATAACTCTCGACCACGCGCTTTAAGATCGTGTCGGACAGGTTGACATCGCCCGAATAGTCCGTGCTCGCGACCCACAGACGCAGGATTTCAGCGCCGAGCGTGTCAGATACCTTCTGCGGGCTGATGACATTGCCAAGCGACTTCGACATCTTGCGCGATTCGCCATCGAGCACGAATCCGTGCGTGAGCAACATGTCATACGGCGCCCGGCCGTGCAGCATGCAGGAGATCAGAAGCGACGAATGGAACCAGCCGCGATGCTGGTCGGAGCCCTCGAGGTAGAGATCTGCCGGAAACTTGCTCGCCGCCAGATGCGAGCCCGAGAGCACGGTCTGAAAGGTCGAGCCCGAGTCGAACCAGACGTCAAGGGTGTCTGGATTCTTGATGTAGTCATCGCCTTCGGCACCGAGGATGTCTTTCGGGTCGAGCGTTTGCCAGGCCTCGATGCCGCCGACTTCGATGCGCTTTGCAACCTCATCCAAAAGCGCCGGGCTGTCTGGGTGCAGTGCCCCGGTCTCGCGATGGACAAAAAATGCCATCGGCACGCCCCATTGGCGCTGGCGTGACAGTGTCCAGTCGGGCCGGTTTGCGATCATCGCGCCAAGGCGCGCCTGGCCCCATGCCGGGAAAAAGCGCGTGTTCGCAACTGCAGCAAGCGCGGTCTTGCGCAGCGGCGCACCGCCTGAGGTCGGTTCGAGGTCCATGCCAACGAACCACTGCGAGGTCGCCCGATAGATGATTGCCGTCTTGTGGCGCCAGCAATGCATATAGCTGTGGGTGTATTGTGCAGCACGAAACAGGGCGCCCTGGGCCTCCACTGCAGCGACGATACCGGGCTGGGCTTTCCAGATGTTCTGGCCGCCAAACAGCGGCTCGGTGCTCGCGTAGGTGCCGTTGCCCATGACCAGATTGACGATATCGGCATCGCTTCGACCGTCCGCTTTCCACGAGGCGAAGTCTTCCGGGCCAAATGCCGGGCTCGAATGCACCACCCCGGTGCCCTGCTCCAGGGTGACGAAGTCGGCAACGAGCACGGGCGAGTTGCGGGCATAAAGAGGATGCCGGAATTCAAGGTGGTAGAGCGCCTCTCCAAGGCAGGTCCCAAGCACTGTGCCCGAAAGGCCGTAGCTTGCCAGGCAGCGCTCGACGCACTCGGCAGCGAGGATGACAAGCCCGCGCTCGGTGTTAACCAGGGCATATTGAAAGTCCGGATGGACGTTAAGCGCCTGATTGCCAGGCAGCGTCCAGGGTGCCGTCGTCCAGATCAGGATGAAGCCGGGCACATCCGGTAGCGCCGCAAGCCCGAACGCCTTGGCTATCGCGTCTCTGTATTCATCGACAAAGGGAAAGCCGACATCGATCGCCGTGTCGATGCGGTCGCGATACTCGACTTCGGCTTCGGCAAGCGCCGATCCGCAATCGAAACACCAATTGACAGGACGCAGGCCGCGATAGACATAACCCTCGCGCATGATGCGTGCGAGCGTGCGCACTTCTTCGGCCTCGTTGCCCGGATTCATCGTCGTGTAGGGATGGTCCCAGTCGCCTAGGATGCCAAGGCGCATGAAGCCCTTCTTTTGCAGCTCGATCTGCAAAGTGGCGTAGGCGCGCGAGCGCGCCTGGACTTCAAGCGTCGACAGCCCGCGGCCGTCACGCTTTTCGATTTCGATCTCGATGGGCATGCCGTGGCAATCCCATCCGGGCACGTAAGGCGCATCGAAGCCATTCATGCCGCGCGCCTTGACGATCAGGTCCTTCAGGATCTTGTTGAAGGCGTGGCCGATGTGGATGTCGGCGTTGGCGTAAGGCGGCCCGTCATGCAAGAGGAACTTCGGGCGGCCGCGCCGCGCTTCGCGAATGCGCTGATAGATCTTCTTGTCTTGCCACTCCTTGACCCAGCCGGGTTCGCGCTTGGCGAGATCGCCACGCATCGGAAACGGCGTGTCAGGCAGGTTCAGCGTACTCTTGTAGTCGTCAAGATCGCCGTCTTTGGGGGGATCTGGATGTTTTGGTGAGTCAGGCATGATGCTTTCCGTTGTAAGCCGCGCGCGCTGCGCGGCAGCTGGATCGAGGGGTCAGTGGTGCTGCCAGAAGGGCAGGTCAGAGCGAACTAATTCGATCAGTGGCCGAAGTCGCGAAGTTCTTGCCGACGGGCAACAACCCCAGCTCGGAGCGCGCCTTTTGGGCGTCGTCAGCGATCGCTGCGGTCAGCGTTGACAGATCGTCATAGCGAATTTCGTCGCGCAGTTTTTTCACGAACTCGACGCTGATCAGTTGCCCATAGAGGTTTTCGGCAAAATCGAAGAGGTGCGTCTCGAGCAGCACGCGCCCGGAGTCGTCAACGGTAGGGCGAACGCCTAGGCTTGCCACGCCACCGACCGGGTGGCTGCGCACCCCGTGCACGCGCACGACAAAAATTCCCGAAAGCGCGGGTCGACCGTGATTGACGAGAAGGTTGGCCGTGGGAAAGCCGAGCGTGCGGCCAAGCCGCGCACCGGCGATGACGTGGCCGGACATGCGATAGGGTCGCCCAAGAAGCGTCTCGGCGCGCGCCAGATCGCCCTGGGCCAGGGCCTCGCGCACGGCAGAACTGGAGATGCGCTCACCCCCGGTTTCGACGGCGGCAAGGGTCTCAACCGTAACGCCGTGGCGGGCGCCAACGCGCCTTAGCAAGTCGACGTCGCCCATGCGTTTTGCGCCAAAGCGAAAATCCTCACCGACCATCAGCCAGCGTGCGCGACAGCCATCGATAAGCACATCCTCGATGAATGCCGTCGCATCGAGGCGCGCAAAACGCGCATTAAAGCGTTCCACGACGACCCGATCGATGCCGGTTGTACAAAGGGCGTCAAGCTTGTCGCGCAGTCCGGCGATTCGCGTCGGCGCCCGGCCCGGGTCGCCCGCGGCCTGCGCAAAAAACTCGCGCGGATGCGGCTCGAAGGTCATCACCGACGAGTCCACCTTCAGATCCAATGCCGTTTGCCGCACATGCTTGAGCAAAGCCTGGTGGCCGCGGTGCACGCCGTCGAAATTGCCAATGGTCATGGCGCACGGTGTCCGGCTTGCCGCAGTCGGCAGGCCGCGGTACACGCGCATGTGTTTTTCGGCTCGGTGCATGGTCTTGCCATTATAGCCGGGCCCTCTTTCGGGCCGAGTCGGCAAGAGTTGCGGTGCTACACTGCCGGCCGTGAAATCGATCGTGGTCCTCATTTCGGGCAGGGGTTCGAATCTCGCCGCACTGATTGCCGCGTGTCGTAGCGAGGCCTGGCCGGCGAAAATCGTCGCCGTCATCAGCGATCGCGATGCACCTGGGCTTCTGCTTGCGCGCGCGCAGGGAATCGAGACGCAAGTGCTGCCTTTTGCCGGGTTCGCCTCGCGCGAGCTGTATGACGAGGCTCTGGCCGGGACAATCGAGTCCTATCGACCCGAACTGGTTTTGCTCGCCGGTTTCATGCGTATCCTGTCGCATCGCTTCGTTGAGCGCTTTGCCCATCGCCTCTTGAATATCCATCCGTCGCTCTTGCCCGCCTTTGCCGGCCTCAATGCGCATCGCCGTGCGCTGGCTGCGGGGGTGCGCATTCACGGCGCCACGGTGCATTTCGTCTCAACCGTGGTTGATGGCGGCGCGATCGTGGCGCAGGCGGCAGTACCGGTGTTTGCCGACGATGACGAGCAACGGCTCGAAGAGCGGGTTCGCGCAGCTGAACACCAACTCTATCCGCGGGTGGTGCGCTGGTTCATCGAGGATCGCTTGCGTGTGCAAGACGGCAAGGTCGAATTGCTGGGCGAGCAGGAGCCAATGCAGCTTGGCCTTGGGCCAGCGACATGATCCATGCCCCGCTCATCGCGCACGCCGAACAGCTTCTTCGGGAAGTCCTCAAATTCGAGCATCCCGCCGATTCTGTCGTGTCGCGCTACTTTCGCACCCATCACGCGCTTGGCCATCGCGATCGCGGCATCGTTGCCGAAGCGGTCTATTCGGTGCTCAGACAAAAGCTCGAGTTTTCCCATTTCGCGCAAAGCGCGAACGGTCCGATCGAGCGCAGGCTTGCGCTTTTGGGCCTTGCCTATGTCGCGGGCATCGAGTCGGTCGTCGCCCGCGTCGGTCCCGCCGAGGCGCAATGGCTTGAACACATCAAGACCGTCGATCGCAAGTCGCTGCCCTGGGAGATGCGCTGCAATTTGCCCGAATGGATCCGTGAGCGCCTGCAAAAGCGCTTTGCCAACGATGAGATCGAGGCACTGGCCAACGCCTTGAACCGCAGTGCTCCGCTCGATTTGCGCGTTAACGTAGCCAGGATGTCGCGCGACGAGGCCCTGCGCATTTTGCGTGTTGAAGGCTTCGCCTGCGAAGCGACGCCCTATTCGCCTGACGGCATCCGCTTGGAGGAAAAGCCGGCGCTGAATCGCCTTGCGATCTTTAACGACGGCTCAATCGAGGTGCAAGACGAGGGCAGCCAGCTGCTGGCCAGGCTGCTTGCACCCAAGCGCGGTGAACTGGTCATCGATTTTTGCGCCGGTGCCGGCGGCAAGACCCTTGCGCTCGGCGCGCTGATGCGATCGACCGGGCGCCTCTACGCGCTCGACATCTCGGCCAAGCGGCTTGCCAATTTCAAACCCCGCCTTGCGCGCAGCGGACTGTCCAACGTCCATCCGATGCACATCGACAGCGAGCGCGATGCGCGCCTGAAGCGATTTACCGGCAAAGCACAGCGGGTGCTGGTTGACGCACCCTGCAGCGGTCTTGGCACGTTAAGGCGCAATCCCGACCTGAAGTGGCGCCAGACTCCCGAGACGGTGGCCGCACTTGTCGTTGCACAGGAGTCGATTCTCGCCAGCGCCGCACGCCTCGTGGCCCCGGGCGGCCGCCTCGTGTATGGCACCTGCAGCATGCTCGATGAGGAGAATCAGTCGGTGGTGGCCAGGTTCCTTTCGACACACCCCGAGTTCGCGCGGCAAAATGCTGCAGAGGTGCTCACGGCCCAGGGAATATCGGCGGTGGGCGCAGAAAACCTTGAACTCTGGCCGCACCGGCACGGTACGGACGGATTTTTCGGAACTGTCATGCAAAGGCAGCCTTAATCGACGACATGGACGACCTGATTGCGACCGTCTCTGACCTGATTTCTCGGGCCACGCAGCCGAGGGTCTATATCCAGCTCGGCATCATCGCCGCCTCCATGGCACTCGCGTTCGTGCTCGTCTGGGCCGGTCGCGAGCGCATTGCCAAATCGATCGCTGCCCGGTCCAACGACGGGCTCACGGCGCCAGCCATTCGCGCGCGCAGCCTGGGTAACGTGATCTGGCCGCTGTTAGGCTCGCTCCTCGCCTTTTTGGCCGAGCGCATCGGCGAAGCGCGTCACGAGCCAAGCGCGGTGCTAAGGCTTGGCGTCCTGGTGCTCTTCGCAAGTGGCGCAATCCGCTTCGTGCTCTACGCGGTGCGGCGCGTCTTCCGTCCAAGCGGGCTGCTCGCGCTGATGCAGCGTCTTTTTACCTTCGTTGCCTGGATGGTGGTGGTGTTGCACATCACCGGGCTCTTGCCCGACGTGACCGATGCACTCGCCTCGGTGCCGGTGTACCAGATGCACGGCACGGCAGAGGAAATCAATCTGCTACAGATCCTGCAGGGCGCGTTCTGGGTGGCGTTGACGCTTGTCATCGCGCTTTGGGGAGGCGCTGCGCTCGAGGGCCGGCTGATGCGCATGTCAAGCCTTGATGGCAGCCTGCAGGTTGCAATGGGTCGATTCGTGCGCGCCGTGCTGATCGTGCTCGCGGTGCTGGTCAGCATGCAGGTGGTCGGCATTCCGCTTGGCGTGCTCGGCGTTTTTGGCGGCGCACTTGGCGTGGGCCTTGGGCTCGGATTGCAGCGCGTGGCGAGCAACTACGTCAGCGGCTTCATCATCCTGCTCGATCGCAGCCTGCGCATTGGCGATTTCATTGCCGTTGACAAGTACACCGGCTCGGTGACCCAGATCAGGACGCGCTACACCGTGGTGAAGGCGCTGGATGGAACCGAAGCGATCCTGCCCAACGAGTTGCTGGTCAATACGCCGGTGCTCAATCACAGTTACACCAGCCGTCATACACGGGTTGGCATCAAGCTGCAGGTGGCCTACGAAAGTGACGTAAGTCACGCAATGGAATTGATGGTTGCTGCCGCCCGGGGCCGGCCGCGTGTCCTTGACGATCCGGCGCCTGTTGCGCTGGCCCTCGGATTCGCCTCGGACGGGTTCGATCTGGAACTCGGCTTTTGGATCGACGACGCGGAACTTGGCACGGGCGGGATCCGTTCAGACATCAATCTTGCGATCCTTGCGGCCTTCAAGGCCGACGGTGTGGCGCTACCCACCCCCAGGCGCTATATCCGGGTCGAAATGCGCACGGGCGAGAGCCCGATTTAGGTAGCTGTAACCTGATGGCGAGAGGCTTTGCCGGCAACTCGCGGGTATAATCGGTGTCCATAGAGCATCCCCGAGGAGGAAGACGAGCGCCCGGGTCTGATGCGCCACTTTTTACTGGAGTTTGAATGATCCCCATGCACCTGCTCGACTTCCTCAATCACGGCGTGCTCAACCTGCCGCTTTGGGAGATTGTCGTTGCCGCATTGGTCCTGACCCACATCACCATCGCTGGCGTTACGATCTACCTGCATCGTTGCCAGGCGCATCGTGCGCTCGATTTGCATCCCGTGCCGACGCACTTCTTCCGGTTCTGGCTGTGGATGACGACGGGTATGCAAACCAAGGAGTGGGCGGCAATCCATCGCAAGCACCACGCCAAGTGTGAAACCAAGGAAGATCCGCACAGCCCGCAGATTCGTGGCATCAAGCGCGTTCTGTTCCAGGGTGCCGAGCTCTACATGGAAGAGTCGGCCAACGCCGAGACCCTCGACCGTTACGGCCACGGCACGCCCGATGACTGGCTTGAGCACAACCTGTACTCCAAATTCACCTGGCATGGCTGTGGCGTGATGCTGGTCAGCGACTGGATTCTGTTCGGGCTCGGTGTCGGCACCGTGGTCTGGACGGTACAGATGATGTGGATCCCGTTTTTTGCTGCCGGTGTCATCAACGGCATCGGTCACTTCAGCGGTTACCGGAATTTCGACTGCGCTGACGCGAGCCGCAATATCGTGCCCTGGGGCATCCTGATTGGCGGCGAGGAATTGCATAACAATCACCACACCTTCGCAAGTTCGGCCAAGCTCTCGAACAAGTGGTACGAATTCGATATTGGCTGGATGTACATTCGCATGTTGTCAGCCGTCGGCCTCGCCACGATCAAGAAGGTCGCGCCAACGCCAAAATTCGCGATGCCGCGCGCCCAGATCGATCTCGACAACCTGCACGCGGTGATCTCGAATCGTTACGACGTCATGGCCAAGTATGCCAAGTCGCTCAAGCGTGCCACGCGCGAGGAAATCGCACGGGGCAAGGATGCCTCGGGTGACCGGTCTGTGCAAACGCTGGTACGTGCGCGACGATTCCTGCACAAGGATGTCGACAAGCTCTCGGAAATGCACAAGGAGCGCGTTTCTGCGGCCTTGAACGAAAATGCCGTGCTGCGTACGCTGCACGATATGCGCGTTGAGCTCAGTGCCATCTGGGAACGCTCAAGTGCATCACGGGAGCAACTCCTCGTGCAACTGCAGGACTGGTGCAAGCGCGCGGAAGAAAGCGGCATTCGCACGCTGCAGGATTTCAGCAGGCGCCTGCGCAGCTATGCCTAGGTAGAGCCGAGGTGCCCCACGGCAAGCGTCAGGGCCGCGGGCACCGGCAGGCTTTTTTGCCCCGGATCTCTAGCAGCGAGTCCGGTGCAAGACACGGCTGAAGGCCGAACGCGAGGCGGTGATTGCGACCTTGGTTTGGCGATTCACGTGCCGCAACAGGGCAGGCAACTCCACCGGCAAGAATGAACGCTTGAAAAACAGGCAGTGTGCGCGACGCACTGCCTGTTTTTCATGCCGGATTACTCCCGCTCTTTTTTCTCATTCGGCTCGTTGCCCTTGTGTTCTGCTGGCGCCCGCGGCGCGACTTCGGGTCGCGCGGCCTGGGCGGGTGGGGCGGGTGCACGCGGCTGGACAACCTCGGGCCTTGGCGCCTGGGCTGCGGGAAGTGGCGCTTGCAGGCGGGGCTGCGTCACCTCAGGACGCGCCACAGGTTCGGGCGCTCGCGGTGTCGTCTCGGGCCTGACCGGGGCGAGCGGCGCCGGGCGCGCGGGGGGCGCTGCTATCGGCCGTTCGGCAGGCGCGCCAGGGCGTGCTGCAGCGGCCGCTGGCGGAGCGGCTGCAGTGGCTGGCTTGAACGGGGCGGCAGCGGCGCGTGCAGGCGGTGGCGCTGCGGCTTGCGTTGGCGCCTTGACGACGTGCACCACGGGGTGGGGGGTGGAGACCGTCGTCGAGCGTCGCAGCTGCTCCTCGGCGGCGGGGGGCAGCGGATGGCCCGGATTGGCGGCGAGCGCGGCCTGCTTGGCCGCAAAAGGAACAGGCGGGGGCGGGGGTGCCGTGCGCGCAACGACGGCACGCTGCATGACAGCTGCAGTTGGATGCGCGCTGCTGACCGCACCCGGCCCGGTCACTGCGCGCGCCGTCGGAACAACGGCGGCAATTGGCGTGATCTGGGCACGGCCGAGTTCGCCAGGAGGAACAGCCACTGCAGCCCGGGCCACCGACTGGCCGCCGGCGAAGGCGGCCGCTGGCACCGCCGTAACCGCGCTTGGCACGGATTGATTCGCATACTTGACGACTGTCGTGTTGTTGTAGACGTTGGTCACATAGGTGTTGTTGACGGTCGTGTTGGAGACGTTGACGCGCTGAACGTAGGCTGGACTGACCTCATAGCCTGGCCTGAAGACATCGCGGGGGCCGAGCGGAAACCAGGCCACGCCGACGCCCACACCGACGGAAAATCCGGGGCCGCCAACGAAGGCGACCAGTGCCGGTGCATACACCGGGGCCTCTTCGACCGGTCCAGGCACCCAGCACCAGCCAAATCCCGCGTGGGCCCAGCGGCCATAGTGGAACGGCGCAAAGCCCCAGGGTGCATCATCGACCCACGTCCAGCCCCAGGGCGATACCCAGGCCCAATGACCATCGTGATAGGGCGCCCAGCCGACAGCGACGTTGGAGGGAACCCAGACGTTGCCGTAACCTTCGACCGACTGCCATGTGCCATTGGCGTCGAGGTCTTCGTAGCCGATCACATCAGGTGCGACGTAACGCGCGGAAGTGGCGTGGTCCCAGCGCTGGTCGCGGTCGTCGGCGAAGCGGTCAAGATCATCGGGCGCGGGCGGGTCGTAGTAGGTGTAATTCGACAGGTCCGCTCCCGAGAACGAATACGACTGGCCCGAGTTGATGGCATACGACTGGGTGTCGCCTGTTGCCGTCCCTTCGCCCTGGCGCACAAGGACATAGGTGGTCTGCCCGTCTGGCGTTACGGTCACGCGATACTTGCCTGGCTGGCTGATGCTAAACGCCAGATTGGGCGTGTCGATTTCGCAGATGTCTCCCGGATTCAGGTTTCTGACGTGCAAAAGCACCGTCCCCTGCGCGAGCTGGAACTGTGCGACGTGATCGTCAAGATTTGTCACCGTGACGCTTGTCTGGCTGTCTGCGCGCAGGACCATGCGGCCCATGTTGAGCTCGGCGCGGGAACTGGTATCAACCCACAAGGCATCGCCCGTCGTGAGGGGCCGGTTGACATCGGCATTGACGTAGTCCGGGGTGCCCGCCGGGTCGTAGGTGACCGTGCCGGACTGGTAGCTGATACGGGCGACGAGTGCGGGCGGATCGGCAAGGACCGCAGCCGAGGCAAAAGTGAAGAAAGCGCCAGCGGCGATCGCCAAGCGGCCAAGCGAGTTGGAGCGAAGTCTCACGAAGTGTCCCTTCAGTGTCAGCGGCCTATTCTGGCAGCACTCATTTTGATCCTGCAATCGGCGCGTAGCATGGCACGATTTCAGAAGTGAAGCATGCGGTAAATTTAACGCGCGACGCCCTGTCGCGGTTGTCAAATGCGACATGCAAAGCAAAAAAGCCCGCACGAAGTGCGGGCTTTTTCGTCTCGGCTCACCGCCTACCCGATTACTTGATCTTGGCTTCCTTGTAGGCAACGTGCTTGCGAGCAACGGGATCGTACTTCTTGATCTCCATCTTTTCGGGCATCGTGCGCTTGTTTTTTGTCGTGGTGTAGAAGTGGCCCGTGCCAGCGGTTGATTCCAGCTTGATCTTGTCACGCATGAGGGTTCCTTAGATCGTGCCGCGCGAGCGCAATTCGGCAAGCACGACTTCGATGCCTTTCTTGTCGATGGTGCGCAGGCCGGCATTTGTCAGGCGCAGGCTGACCCAGCGATTTTCGCTTTCGACCCAGAACCGGCGATTCTGCAGGTTCGGCAGAAAGCGGCGCTTGGTTTTGTTGTTTGCGTGGGAAACGTTGTTGCCGACCATCGGCTTTTTCCCGGTAACTTGACAGACGCGTGCCATGAACTGCACCTTAGCTAAAATTTGGCAAAGAGTGCAAGCTTATCAGGAAATCCTAGGAAAATCAACGCCGAAGGCGCATCCAGGCTATAGGCCGTCCAGACGACCGGCTTCCGCAAACGAGTACACCTGGTTGCCGGCGACGATGAAATGGTCAAGCGCCCGCACATCGATCAGGGCCAGTGCGTTCACCAGGGTTTTGGTGAGCGATTCGTCGGCCGCGGTCGGCTCGGCAATGCCCAGAGGATGATTGTGGGCAAAGACCACAGCGGCAGCATTGGCAGCAAGTGCCGCCTTGACCACTTCGCGCGGGTACACACTCGTTTTGCCAAGTGTTCCACGAAACAGTTCGCGCGCCTCCAAGAGCCGGTTTTGCGAGTCCAGGAACAGTGCAAAGAAGACCTCGTAGGGCTTGCTGCCCAGTTCGAGACGCAGATAATCGCGCACGGCGCGCGGCGAACTCAGGGTCAAACCTTCGCGCAACGTCTCGCCAAGCGTGCGCTTGGTCACTTCAAGCACGGCCTGCAGCTGGGCGAATTTGGCCTCGCCAAAGCCCTTCACGCTTGAAAATTGCTCGAAGCTCGCGGAAAAGACGGCAGACAGGCTGCCAAACTGCTGGATTGCGTCGCGTGCCAGGTCGACCGCGCTTCGACCGGAACGCCCGGTTCTCAGAAAGACCGCGAGCAGTTCGGCATCAGATAGCGAGCCGGCGCCATGCCGGATCAGTTTTTCACGCGGCCTTTCGTTGCTTGGCCAGTCAGGTATCGGCACGCCCTATCCCCAATCGCTTAAAATGCCAGTTATCGCTTCTTATGGCTTTGTCCAATGCACCCGCCCCCGGTCGTACTGCCGGATTCCTATCTCACGCTGCACTATCGGATTGCGCTTGCTTCTGATGCGGCAATCGATAGTGCCGTGGTCGACACGTTCGAAGACAAACCGGCGACCTTGCAGTTGGGTAGCGGCCAACTCGCACCGCCGCTTGAATCCAGACTGGTCGGACTCGTCGCTGGCCAGCGGGCAAGCTTCGAACTTGCCCCAGGTGAAGCCTACGGTGAGCGCAATCCGGAACTGGTACAAAAGCTCAGCCGCAAGGTGCTTTTTGCTGAAAATGATCACGAAGATGAATTCCAGCCTGGCGACTGGGTCGAATTTCAAGGGCCCAATGGTGCGCCTCACCAGAGGTTCGCAGGAGTATTGAGAGAACTGAATGACCAATATGCGTTATTTGACTTCAACCATCCGCTCGCCGGACAACCCATCCGGTTCGATGTGGAAATCATCGGTGTCCTCTAGGGGGTCAGGGAGCAACATGTGAGTTCAATGGAACTGATCCTGGCGCAGCCGCGCGGATTTTGCGCTGGCGTGGATCGCGCGATCGAAATCGTCGAGCGCGCCATCGCGCAATTCGGATCGCCGATCTATGTTCGCCACGAGATCGTGCACAACCGCTATGTCGTCGACGACTTGCGTGCCAAGGGCGCGGTTTTTATCGAGGACCTGGCTGAGGTGCCGCGCGGCAGCACGGTGGTCTTCAGCGCGCATGGCGTGTCTCAATCGGTAAGGCGCGAAGCCGAGCAACTCGGACTTCTGGTTTTCGATGCAACCTGTCCCCTCGTCACCAAGGTTCATATCGAAGTCGCCAAGATGCGCCGCGAAGATCGCGAAATCGTCATGGTCGGACACCACGGCCATCCGGAAGTCGAGGGCACCATGGGCCAGTCCGATCTCGGCATGTATCTGGTTGAGACCGTCGAGGACGTCATAAACCTCAAGGTCAAGGATCCGCACAAGCTCGCCTATGTGACACAGACCACGCTTTCGGTCGACGACGCGGCCGAAGTCACGGCAGCGCTGCGCGCGCGCTTTCCCGATATCGTCGAGCCCAAGCGCAACGACATCTGCTATGCCACGCAGAACCGCCAGGACGCCGTCAAATTCATGGCGCCCCAGTGCGATATCGTTCTCATCATTGGTAGTCCGTCGAGCTCCAACAGTAACCGCCTGCGCGAAGTCGCGTCACGCCTGAATGTCTCCGCATACCTCATTGAAAATGCCGACGCACTCGATCCGGCGTGGCTGGTTGGCAAGCGCAGGGTCGGCATCAGCGCTGGCGCGTCAGCTCCCGAAATCCTCGTGCAACAGCTGATCTCGAGATTGAAGGAATCGGGCATCGCCTCGGTCAGAAAACTCGACGGTGTCGAAGAACACGTCCAGTTCCCGCTGCCCCGTGGCCTGGGCGGCAACGAAGAGCGTGGCAGCAGCATCAGCACGCATGACTCGGTAAACTCGAACTAGCCAGCCGGAGTCTTTAGCGCAGGGCCTTTCTGTTAGAATCGCGGCCTGCGCTGCGCAATGTAGCGATGGAAACGCCGCTGTAGCTCAGTTGGTAGAGCAGCGCATTCGTAATGCGAAGGTCGCCAGTTCGATTCCGGCCAGCGGCACCAAAACCTCCGCGACGTTTCAAGTTTTTCCCCAATGACCCAAACGTTATTGCGGGGATGGCTTGATCCAATTGATCCACACCAGAATCCGCAGACATTGGATGTCATCGAAAATGACATCACCTCGTAGCGCCGCTGCGGTTGGAGCAATGCCCTGTATTGCCCGATCGCCGGCGCTCTGGCCCGGTGCCAAGTCGCGTCGCGTTTGCAGGGACCGCTGCCCATTTCTTGCTGCGGCGCAACGTGTCCCGGGTGGGGTTGCAGGTGTAGATTGCATCTGGGTTGCGGCTTTTCATTAAAACGACCAGGGGGAATTGATGGACACTCGCTTTACGCTTAACGGTCAGTTGGTCTCGACAGACTCTGATCCGGACACGCCCTTGCTCTGGGTCATTCGTGACGACCTCGGCAAAACCGGCACGAAATTCGGTTGCGGTGCGGCGCTCTGTGGCGCATGCACGGTTCAGCTCGATGGCGTGGCGATCCGTTCGTGTGTCACTCCGGTGTCAGCGGTTGCTGGTAAAAGGATTGACACCGTTGAAAGCCTTTCCTCAGACAATAGTCACCCGCTGCAGGTCGCATGGATCAAACACGACGTCCCTCAATGCGGCTACTGCCAGTCGGGTCAACTGATGAGCGCAGCGGCGCTTCTCGCCAAGAACCGCAATCCGACCGATCAGGACATCGACCTGGCCATGACGGGCAATCTCTGTCGATGTGGCACCTACAATCGCATCCGCGCGGCGATCAAAGACGCCGCCGCGCAGATGCGCCAGGCTTAAGGAGATGACCATGAATCCAATTCAAGTCGATCGCCGCACCTTTCTCAAGAGTTCCGCCCTGCTCACGGGTGGCCTGATGCTTGGCATTTCCTTGCCCGAGCTGGTCCGCGACGCGAAAGCGGCCGGCACGCTCTATACCCCAAACGCCTGGGTTCATATTGCAGACGACAACACCATCACGCTGCTTTCGGCGCGTTCGGAAATGGGGCAGGGGGTGTACACCTCGATGCCGATGCTGATCGCCGAAGAGCTCCACGTCGATCTCAGAACCGTGAATGTCGCGATTGCGCCGCCCGGAAAGGCCTATGTCAACGCCTTGCTGGGCGCCCAGATAACGGGTGGCTCGACTTCGGTTCGCGATGGATGGGAGAAGTTGCGTGTGGCGGGCGCTCAAGTACGCGAGATGCTGATTTCAGCGGCCGCGGACAGGTGGCAGGTCGATCGCAGCACGCTAAGGGCGGAGGACGGCAAGGTCATCGCGGCCGATGGCCGGACAGCGACCTACGGCGAACTCGCCGAGGCGGCGTCCAAGTTGCCTGTGCCCGAAAAGGTGGCGCTCAGTGATCCCAAGGATTTCCGCATCGTGGGTCGAGCGACCAAGCGCCTCGATACCCCGGCAAAGGTAAACGGCACCGCAGAATTCGGCATCGATGTGCGCATGCCCGGCATGGTGTACGCCTCGCTGGTCCAGTGTCCGGTGATCGGCGGCACTGTCAAAAGTTATGATGCGACCCAGGCCAAGTCGATGCCAGGTGTCATCGACGTGGTCCAGTTGCCCGACGGTGTCGCTGTAGTGGCCGATCGCTACTGGCGCGCGAAGAAAGCGCGCGACACACTCAAGGTCGAGTGGGACGAAGGTCCTGTGGCTGCAATCTCGAACGCGTCGATGCGTGCTTCGATCAAGGAAGCCTCGCTCTCCGAACATTTCATCCCCATCAAGAGTGTCGGTGATGCCAAGGGGGCCATGTCATCGGGTGTGAAAGTCATCAAGGCCAGCTACGAGATGCCGTTGCAGGCCCATGCTCCCATGGAGCCGATGAATTTCACCGCCTATGTTCACGACGGCAAATGCACGCTTTCGGGCCCGACCCAGTTCCAGCAGGGTGCCGCTGGTGCTGTAGCCGCAGCGATCGGTGTCAAACCCGAGGACATTACGTTGCACACCACGTTCCTCGGCGGCGGTTTCGGCCGAAGACTGGAGCTCGACTTCATCGTGCAAGCCGCCCTGATCTCCAAGGCCGTCGATCGCCCGGTCAAGTTGATTTGGACGCGTGAAGACGACATGACGCATGACTTTTATCGTCCCATGGCGCTTAACGAAGTGACCGCAGCGGTTGACGCGCAAGGCAAGCCCGTCGCGCTTTGGTATCGCGTGACGTCGCAGTCCGTGACCCAGCGTGCCTTCGGCCTGCCCAAGGACACCCTCGATCCATTCATGGCCGAGGCTGCAGTGGCACCTTACAACGTGCCCAATGCCACGCACGAGCTCGTCATTCATGACACGGGTCTGCGTGCCGGGTACTGGCGTGCCGTGAGCCACAACATGAATGCATTTGCCAACGAAAGCTTTGTCGATGAACTGGCGCACGCGGCCAAGAAGGACCCGGTGGCCTATCGCATGGAGCTTCTCGAAGGCAAACCGCGCTTTCAAAATGTGTTGAGCATCGCAGCCAAGACATCGGGGTGGAACAAGCCGCTTAAGCCTGGCGAAGGCAGGGGCGTCGCGTTGATGGAGGGCTACGACACCTATATGGTGCAAGTCGCAGACGTGACCGTGAAGAAAGGTGAGGTCAAGGTCAACCGGATGGTGGTGGTCGCAGATCTCGGGCACATGGTCAATCCCGACACCGTCATGGCACAGATCGAGTCGAGCATTGCCTTTGGCATGTCCTCGGCGTTGCAACAAGAGGTCACGCTTGTCGACGGGCGTGTGCAGCAGACCAACTTCGACAATTTTCCACCGATTCGCATGAACCAGATGCCCAAGGTGGATATCGTCTTGGTCGAGAGCACCGAAAAACCCGGCGGCATCGGCGAGCCAGCCACTGCGCTGGTTGGCCCGGCCCTCGCCAATGCGATCTTTTCGGCCACCGGTAAGCGAGTACGTCATCAGCCATTGACGCCTGATGCGATTCTCAAGGCCTAGCCGGTTCTGATGCGGCGCCGTGCAAGCGGCGCCGCACTTCTGCCAACCTGTGCTTACGAAGTAGCCCTTGCGCTACAGGGCCCTAGTCATGCGGGCTTGGGTACAGCCCTTTCGCAAAAACAAGCGCGACAAACTCGGCGGCCTCGGTGTTGGTGATTGGCATGCGCTGCAGCCGGATCGCGTCATCGCCTGCTGACCAGTCGATCTCTTCGGTCATGAGATGAATGTAGTGCTGGCCGCATCGAAGACACGAGGCAACGATGGCTCGATAGTGGCTCTCGTCGATGATTTCCCGCTCGAGCTTGAGTGCACTCGCAAAAGGAACCTCGTTTGCCTCTTCGAGCCAACACGTCTCGCATCCGGTCTGGCTTGACTTGTTCAGGCCGGCACTCCCTCGATGTGGAGAAGCCAGCCCTTTTTGCTCCGGCCTCCTTGTTCTCCTTGATTTTGCCGATCAATTGCGACAACGTTACGGCGAAAGCCAGCTGAGGTGCAAGCTCCGGCTTGCCGTGATCGCCGGCTGCCCCGCTCTTCACAGACAGCCTTTTTCAGAACTGCACGTCTCATCCCGTCTCGATCATGCGTTCAAGTTCGACCCTATCGGACCCGCTAAAGAAATACGACGAGAAGCGCGATTTCCAGGCGACCTCGGAGCCAAAGGCCGTGCGCCGGAAATCCGGGCCAAAGCTTGCATTCGTGATCCAAAAGCACTGGGCGTCGCGCCTGCACTATGACTTCCGCCTTGAGCACGGCGGCGTGCTGTGGAGTTGGGCCGTTCCCAAGGGGCCGTGTTTCGATCCCAAGGTCAAGCGCATGGCAATTCATGTCGAGGATCATCCCGTCGACTATGGCGGGTTCGAAGGCACGATCCCTGCCAAACAGTATGGTGCGGGGACCGTGATCGTCTGGGACAAGGGCACGTGGGAGCCACTGTCAGATCCAATCGAGGGGCTAAAGGCAGGCAAAGTCTGGTTCCGTCTGCATGGCGAGAAACTTGCCGGCGCGTGGGAACTGGTTCGCATCGGAAAAAAGGATGCGAAGGCGGATCAATGGATTCTTTTCAAGAAAAAGGATGAATGGGCGCAGCCCATCGAAGACTACGATGTCATCGTCGCCTTGCCCGATAGCGTCATCGAAACACCGCTGGGCCTGCTTGAGGAACGTACGGCACCCCCCAATCTGGCGCCTGCGTCAGGAAACGATTCGGGTGTCGTGCCAGGGGTCAGCAGATCCGCTGGCGCCAAAGCCAGGCTGCCCGATCAAATCAAGCCGCAGCTTGCCACGCTCGCCAAGGGAGCGCCGCCTGAAGGCGACTGGATATACGAGGTCAAGTTCGATGGTTACCGCATCATGGCGCGCATCGAGAAGGGCAGCGTCAAACTATTCACGCGAGGAGGTCACGACTGGACGCACAAGATGAAGCCGTTGGCCGAGGAGATCGAAGCGCTTGGCATTGATTCCGGCTGGCTCGATGGCGAGGCGGTCGTCTTAGACGACAAGGGTGTGCCCAACTTCAATGACTTGCAGCGTGCCTTTGATGCATCGCGCACGGGCTCGATCAATTACTTCGTTTTTGATCTGCCGTTTGCCAACGGCTATGACCTGCGCAAGCTGCCGCTGACTGAACGCAAGGCGCAGTTAAGGCAGCTTCTGGTTGCCGCCCGCGCAGACGGCCGCGTGCGCTATACCGAGCATTTTTCGGGGAACGGGGCGGGCGTTTTCAGGTCGGCTTGCGAGATGGGGCTCGAAGGCATCATTGCCAAGCGTTGCGGCTCCACGTACGTGTCCGAGCGCAGCGAGAGCTGGCTCAAACTGAAATGCATCGGGCGCCAGGAATTTGTCATCGTCGGCTTTACTCTTCGCACGGGAAGCAAGAACGAAGTCGGATCACTGATGCTTGGCTACTATGAAGGCAAGGACCTGAACTATGCGGGAAATGTCGGTACCGGCTGGAATGCCGAGAGCGCAAGGTCGTTATACAAGCGTCTTTGCAAGATTGAATCCGCACAACCGACGCTGGCCGCGGCGCTTGCCAAACCCGGACGCTGGTCAAAGCGAGCGACGGGCAGCGAGCGTTGGGTCAAGCCCGAACTGGTCGCTGAAATCGCGTTCGCCGAATGGACCCCCGATGGCCACGTCCGCCATGCCTCGTTTAAGGGACTGCGTGAAGACAAGAAGGCGCTTGAAGTGACGCGTGAGACGCCGCGCGAGGGCGCGAGCACGAGTGCGGCAACACCCAAGAGCGGCGCTTTGGGTGCGATCAAGGTGTCGCACGGTGAACGCGTCATCGATCCTCAAAGCGGGCTGACAAAGCTCGATCTGGTCCGTTATTACGAGAGCGTTGCGAAATTCATGATGCCGCATCTTTCGGGGCGTCCGGTCTCGCTTGTGCGCGCGCCTTCGGGCATCACCGGGCAGATCTTCTTTCAGAAGCATGATGACAAGCTGAGCATCCCGGGCATGAAGAACCTGCCTGTAAGTCTTTGGCCAGATCATGCCGCCTTGCTCGAGCTGCCCACAGCAGGTGCGCTTGTCGCCGCGGCGCAAATGAACGTGATCGAGTTTCACACCTGGAATTCGAACGTCAAGAATATCGACAAACCCGATCGCATCATTTTTGATCTGGACCCAGGCGAGGGCGTGGCCTTTGCGCAGTTGCAGGAAGCTGCACTGCTCACGCGCGAGCTTCTCAGGCATCTGTCCCTTGCCACCTGGCTCAAGACCAGCGGCGGCAAGGGCTTGCATCTTGTCGTGCCGATTGCAAGCAGGCTCGATGCCGACGAGGTCAAGGCATTCTCGCAAGCGGTTGTGCAGCATCTTGCCAAGACCTTTCCTGCACGCTTTGTTGCCAAAAGCGGCCCGGGCAACCGGGTCGGCAAGATCTTCATCGACTGGTTGCGAAACGGCCGGACGCAGACAACGGCGGCGGCGTTTTCCGCCCGGGCGCGTCCCGGGCTTGGCGTGTCGATGCCGGTGAGCTGGGCAGAACTCGATTCGATCAAGAGCGGTGCACAATGGACAATTGCCAACGCCCGCGAATACCTGTCATTTCGCAAAGACGATCCCTGGAGCGATTATTGGACCTGCAAGCAGACTCTGACGAAGGGCATCAAGTTGCTTGGCACTGTCGCCAAGGCCAAGACCAGCACCAAGACCTGAGACGATGAGAATCGTCACGTACAACGTCAACAGCATCCATGCCAGGCTGCCCAACCTCTTGCGCTGGTTAGATGAGACGCGTCCTGATGTGGTGTGCCTACAAGAGCTCAAGACGCCGCAGGACAAGTTTCCCATCGATGCGTTGCGCGAGGCAGGCTTTGGCGCGATCTGGCATGGCCAGAAGAGCTGGAATGGCGTTGCCATCCTGGCACGGGGGTGCGAGCCGGTGGAAACACAACGCGGGCTGCCAGGCGATTCGGAAGATCTGCAGAGTCGCTACATCGAAGCCGAGATCGGTGGCGTTTTGATTGCCTGCCTTTATCTGCCCAACGGCAATCCGGCTCCTGGACCCAAATTCGATTTCAAGCTGAGCTGGTTCGAACGCTTTATCGCGCACGCGCAATCGCTGATTGATCGTGCCACGCCCGTGGTTCTGGCAGGCGATTACAACGTGATTCCCACGGGCAAGGATGTCTACAAGCCTGAGCGCTGGGTCGACGATGCGTTGTTTCGGGAGGAGACCCGTACGGCTTTCGAACGGCTGATGGCGCAGGGCTGGACCGATGCGTTGCGCAAGCTCCACCCCAATGAAACCATCTACACGTTCTGGGACTATTTTCGCAACGCCTACGGTCGCGATGCCGGGTTGCGCATCGATCACCTGCTGCTCAATGCGCCAGCGCTCATGCGGCTTGAACGCGCTGCCGTTGACCGCCACGTGCGCGGCTGGGAAAAGGCCAGCGATCACGCGCCGACCTGGATCGAATTGAGCGACACATGAATCAACCGGCCCGGGTCTGGTAGATGTCGGGACGATTGATTTCCATGAAACGCGCGGGGCTGCCAAGTGCGCCAAAGCCGAATTGCGCGTAGAGCGCGTGCGCATCACGGGTGACCAGGAGGAGTCGGCGCAGGCCCTGCAAATCGGGGTGTGCCATGACGGCCTGGATCAGGCGCGTGCCAAGCCCTTGACCACGATGCTCGTCAAGCACGTAAACATCGCAAAGGTAGGCGAAGGTCGCGCGGTCGGTGACAACCCGAGCGAAGCCCACCTGGGCATCCCTGTAAAACACGCCCAGGCAGAGCGAGTTGCGGATCGCGGCCTGGGTGGTTTCAAGCGGAATGCCGCTTGACCAGTAACTTCGTGACAGAAAGGCATGGATGGCGCCGATCTGCAGGCGATTCGGATCGGTCGATATTTCGTAGCCTGCGAGCTGGTTTTCAGTCGTCATGCGCATCCTTTGCACTGAGCCGTTTTGGGGGAAACCCGATGTGCGCGCCGGCTTAGAGCGGCGTGTAACGGTTAGCCGTAGAATCAAACGACCGCGCGTGAGTCGGAGTTCGTCAAGTCCCGCCTGCGCGTACGTTTCGCATCGATTATGGAGCCGACCATGCTGACCCGAATCAGAATTTTCCTTGCACTGCTTGCCCTCACATCTGTGGCCCAGGTGCTCGCGCAGGATACCTCCGCCAAGCCCGTGCGCATTCGCGGCGAAATCGTCTCCTACTCAGGCAACGTCATGGTCGTGAAGCGACGCGATGCCGATATGGTCCAGGTTGATGTCAAACCCGATCTCGCCATCGGCGCCCTGAAGGCGATCCAGCTTGCTGATATTCAGCCGGGCAATTTCATCGGCACGGCTGCAACGAGCGGCCGCAACGGCAAGCTGACCGCGCTTGAGGTGCTGGTTTTTCCTGAAGCGGCGCGGGGCACAGGAGAAGGCCATTACGATTGGGACCTTGGCCCGACAACGTCAATGACCAACGCCAACGTCGACGCGGTCGTCAAAAGCACGCACGGGCGCGAACTCAAGCTGTCCTATAAAGGGGGCAGCAATGTGGTGACCGTGCCAAAAGACGTGCCCATCGTGACTTTCACGAGCGCAAGTCATGCCGATCTGACCACGGGCAAACAGGTCTTCGTGGTGGCAACGCCAGTAGATGCGAAGACATTCAGTGCGGTGCGCATCGTGGTCGAAAAAGACGGGGTCGTGCCTCCGATGTGATTTAACCCAGCGTCATTTTCGGCTGCGGGCCTTGCCTTCCTGACGCTTCAGGCACGAATCCTGTGGATGCACGGCCACACTCGAACGGAGAACCTACAGTAATGAAACTCGTCCAGCTGCAACGCTATGCGCCCTCGATCGAATACAAGCCGGCGCCATCGCCAGAGGCGACCAATGCTTTCGTACTTGATGCGGTTCTTGTCAATCCGCTTGAGGTGGCCTATCTGACGCGCTTTCAGAAGACCGGATCGAAGATCTTCTTTACCGGCGGCACCAGCGTTGAAGTGGCGGAGTCGCTAGAAGATGCCGAACGGATCCTGACGGGGGCCGATTCGGAGCTGACCCTGCCGGGAGATTAGGAGCGGTTTTTATAAAGGACTTGACAAACGATCTTACGATATATATCTTAAGAACACTCTTTCGATATAAGGTCAAGTATGCGACATCACTTCTTTTCTCATCGGGGTCGCGATCGCGATTCCCTGCATCACGCCGTTTTGCACGCCATCGGCCGCCATCACCATCACGGCCGACGCCATGGTCACGGCTCGCCAAACGCCCAGGATCCGGGCGGCTTCGATGGCGAGGGGCTGCCTCGCGGGCGCAAGTTTTCGTCCAACGATCTTCAGCTGATGCTGCTGGCGTTGCTCGCTGACGCGCCAAGCCACGGCTACGAGTTGATCAAGGCGCTTGAAGCACGCTCCAACGGCTTTTACAGCCCGAGCCCGGGAATGGTCTATCCGGCGCTCACGTTTCTCGAGGATCTGGGCTATGTCACGGCAGAAGCCGAGGGCAATCGCAAGCGCTACGCGCTATCGGATTCGGGACACACGCATCTGAAGGCTAACCGCGAGATCGTCGATCGCATGCTTGAACGGATCAGCCAGATCGCGCAGCGCATGGATTCAGTGCGCCGTGCCTTCTCAGGCGGCGATGCCAGCGAGGGTCCCGAAGCTTCGGCGTCGTCCGAACTGACCAGTGCAAGAAACGACCTGCGTTCGGCGCTAAAGCAGGCGCTCAACGTGCCTGGCGGGGCGACACTGAAAGTCCAGCGGCGTATCGCCGACATCCTGATCGCCGCAGCACGGGAGATCGGCAGTCTGGAAGACTGACGAGTTGGGGTGCCTCGCCTAGACTTTTTGCTGCCGGTCCCAGCCCGCCGGCCGCTCGAGCTCGAAGTTCGAGGCACTTGCCGTGCGGCCGTACCAGTTGCCGCCCATGCGAGAAACGATATTCAGCCGCTCAGGGTCGACATAGCCGCCAGCGCCAAGGATGCTTTCGTCAAAGTGCGCATAGAGCACTTCGCCAAAGACGACAAAGCAACTTGGCGATGCTTCCGGATAGGGCATGAGCTTCGCGAGCTTGCATTCGAATGCGACTGGTGCGCCTAAAACTCGCCTCGGACGTACGCGCCGTGAAGCTTCAGAGGGTACGCGGCACGCTTCGAATTCGCTGACGTTGGGATCGAACGTGAACGAGGTCGCATTCATCAGATCGATCTGGGCAAACGACACCAGGTTGACGACAAATTCGCCCGTCTCGCGAATGTTCGCCACGGTGTCCTTGGCGCGCCCATCGGACTGAATCAGGGGGCTGAAGATGAGTGTCGGCGGACTCGCCGTAATCATCTGAAAGAAACTGAAGGGCGCGAGATTGGCGACATCCGTGCCTGACAGGCTCGAGACCCAGGCGACGGGTCTTGGCGTGATGGTCGATGCCATCCAGCGATAGGCAATGCGTGAATCAAGTCCGGCAAAATCGAGTTCCAAGGCATCTCCAGGGGGCTATCGAGACAGGCACACGATCACGGTGGAGGCGCGCGCACCGATTCTGATTCGCTGGCCTTGCGCATCAGCCAGTCAACCAGCAGGCGCACTTCCTCGCGTTCTGCACTGTGCTTTGCGAGAACGACATAGTAAGCGCGGGGCGAGGGCAGTGTCTGCGCAAAAGGCGCGATCAGCCTGCCGTCGGCCAAGAATCGACTGACCAGCGCCGTGCTCCCAAGCGCTATGCCCTGTCCTTCGATGGCCGCGGTGATCAACTGGTCGTAATGGCTAAAGCGCAGCGACCCGACGGGTTGGAGAGATTCCAGCGCCGCCATTTCGAGCCAGAGCGGCCACGCAATGGTCGGTCGGTACATCGGATCCAAGTCGAGGTGGAGCAAGACGTGGTGGGCGAGATCAGCGGGCTTTCCGAGCGGATGCGTCGCCAATGAGGCGAGGTGCGGGCTGCACACCGGCAGGCCTTCTTCGCCAAAAAGCAGGAGGGCTCCGGCAGGCGCGGCACTGCGCGGGCAGTAGCGAATGGCAAGCTCGATCTGTTCACGCTCGATGTCAAGGATGTCGTTGTTGGCGCTGATCCTCAGATCAATGCCGGGTTGCTCGCCACGAAAATCCGCGAGGCGCGGCACAAGCCAGAGGGAGGCGAAGCCCAGCGTGCAAGATACCGTGACGAAACGGGCGCTGCCAACCCGACGGATCTTGAGCACTGTCGCCTCGATCTGGCCCAGGGCTTGGGCGGCCACCTTGAAAAGGAGCTGGCCCGCCTCGGTCAGAAGGATGGCGCGGTGGCGCCTCTGAAACAAGGCCACGCCAAGCTGCTCCTCAAGCGTCAAGACTTGCCTGCTCACGGCCGACTGCGTGACATGGAGTTCGGCCGCAGCGGCCGTGAAACTGAGGTGGCGAGCCGCCGCCTCAAATCCGCGAAGCAGATCCAGGGAGGGCAGCGCCCGGCTCATTTGACATTCCTAAAACGCATGCGATACATGAAAAACCATCATTTGCGCTTGTGTCCATTCACAACCATGATACTAGCAGCAGCGCGGTTCGGATGTCCTTCATGGGCCGGAATTTAAGATGCGCTAGACGCATGTTGGAGAAGTGATGAACATCGATCTTGGCAACGCCGCAATTGTGCTCAAGGCGCAACAGCTGATTCGCATCAATGCCAGCCCGTGGGCACGCATCCGATGCGATTCGGGAATGGTCTGGATTACCCAGGATGGCGACCCGCGTGACGTCGTTCTTGCTGCCGGTGAGCAGTTCACGGTCGATCGGCCAGGTGCGGTCGTGGTGCTTGCAATCGATGGCGCGACGTTGCAACTCGACGGTTGTCTGCAACAAAGCGTGCCTGCGAAGGGCCTGCTTTCCAGGCTGAGCGAGCGCTTGCACATCCTGCGCGAATTGCATCTTGCCGGGCAGGCGCTGGCCGAGGGCTAGGGCGGGTATGGATAACGTGCACCTGTCTGCCGCGTCTGCGCATCAGAGCGAAGACGCGCAAGGCGGCCAGATCGCGCTTTCTTGCGTGCGCCTGCGGCCGATTGCGCCAGGTGACGCAAGTCGACTGATGGCGTTTGGTCACGGCTTGTCGCGCGACAGCCGCTACCAGCGCTTTTTTTCGCTGCGCGAGGTCGCGCCCGACGAGTTCGTGCAGTGGGTCAATCCCGATCCGGCACGCGAAGCCGCGGTCGTCGCCACCGTAAACAGCGGTCACAGGGTCGAGATTGTCGGGGTGGCCCGCTATGCAGCCAACTCCGATCGCACATCCGTTGACTTTGCGGTCGTCGTGGCGGACGCCTGGCAGCATCACGGACTGGGTCGCGCCCTGATCGAGCGTGTGCTTGCGATTGCGCGTAGCCGCGGATTTGCGGCTATCTCTGGCCTCGTGCTTGCGACCAACTACGCGATGCAGCGGCTCGCGCTCAAGCTGGGCTTCTCGCTGCATCGGGATCCTGCCGATGCCACGGTCTTGCAGCTTTTCCTGCCGCTTAAGGCCGGCTTGCACTAGCTCGCCTGGGTAGGCGCTTAACCTAAAGCGCGGGTCGCGCTATGCTTCGTGTCTTTGGTGCCGGGCAGCCCTAGCGATTGCTCGTCCGACGATTTCGAGGAATCATGATGAAGCTTTTGTTAACGACGCTGGTGTTCCTGTTCGCCCTGGCCAGCACGGCGTCAAAGGCTGCTCCAGCCGCATCCCCTGCGGCCCCTCTAGCATCCGAATCGGCGCCGGCTTCAGGCCATGAGAGCGGCGGTATCGCCTGGAGAAAGGGTGATGTCGATGCAGCCTTTGCCGAGGCCAAGAGCAGCGGCAAGCCGTTGTTTTTGTACTGGGGCGCGGTGTGGTGCCCGCCTTGCAACCAGGTCAAGGCGACCATCTTCAACCGCCAGGACTTCATCGAACGCTCGCAGTTTTTCATCCCCGTGTACATCGATGGCGACAGCCCGGGCGCACAAAAACTGGGTGCCCGATTCAAGGTCAGTGGCTATCCGACGATGATCCTGCTTGACCATGACGGCAACGAAATTCTGCGCCTGCCAGGCGAAGTCGACGCGCAACGCTATCTGCAGCTGCTCGAGACCGGCATGACTGGCGGGCGACCCGTGAAGACAACGCTGGCCGAAGCATTGAGCGGAAAGCCGGGCCTGACCGATCGTGACTGGCGACTCCTCGCTTACTACTCCTGGGAAACCGACGAGCAGCAACTGGTGCCCAAAGACAAGGTGATGGCAACGCTTGCAGAGCTCGCCAAGCGCTGTCCCGAGCAGGATACCGATGCGGCCAATCGCCTGCAGCTCACCGAAGTCTACCTTGCGACCGAACAGAAGAAGCCGCCCGTCTTGGCTGGCGCCGAGCGCAAGCGCGCGCTGCAGGCCTTGAACAGCCTGCTTGCCAATCCCGCCGTTGCCCGCGACAACTTCGATCTGTTGACCGGGGACGCCGGAGCCGTCCTTGGCCTGTTGACGGCGCCGAATTCCGATGAGCGCAGCCATCTTGCGCAGATCTGGAGCGAGGAGCTCGACCGCCTGGCCGCCGACACGAGCCTGTCCAACACCGATCGGCTGCTTGCCATCGATACCAAGATTTCGCTTGCCCGCATGACCGCGGGCAAGGGCCCGTTGCCTGCAGCGCTTGTGAGCCAGGTGCGCGAGCAGGCCGACCAGATGGACAAGGCCACGAGCAACAGTTACGAGCGCCAGTCGGTGATCAACGCAGCGGCGGGCAATCTTGTCGACGCCGGCCTGCTTGATGATTCGGATGCGCTTCTGAAGGCTGAACTCAAGCGTTCCCATTCGCCTTACTACTTCATGCTGGATCTGGCCGCGAACGCCAAGAAGCGGGGTGACAAAGAGGCCGCCCTGAGCTGGTATCGCCAGGCCTACATGGCCTCCGAAGGGCCTGCAACGCGCCTTCAGTGGGGCGTCGTCTATGTTCGGGCTCTGGTTGAGCTTGATCCTGGCAACGAGACCGAGATCGTGGCCACGTCCGAATCGATCCTAAAGGAAGTCGGCGGCATGCAAAACGCGTTTTATGAACGCAACTTGTCAGCGCTGACGCGCTTGCATGATGTGCTCATCGACTGGGACGCGAAGAACCAGCACAAGACTGCCATGGCCCGGATACAAACCTCCGTAACGTCGCTCTGCAGCGGCCTGGCTGCGAGTGATCCGCAGCACGCCAGCTGCGATTCGCTGCTCAAGCCGGGCAAGATCCGGCCGGCGTAGATAGGACGGAGCGGGCCGGCAGCGGCTCGGTGCCGGCGCGCGACAGTTCGCGCCGCGCTGGCGACCCTTGATCGCATCGTCGTGCTGCAAAGGCGCGGCTTTGCCATGCTCCTCGCATGCCAACTCGAGGAGCGCACTTGAAACTTTCCCCACCTGTGTACCGGGCCACGCGCAAGGCGCCGCTTCTGGCTGCCTTGTTGCTCGCGTTTGCCGCATCGACTGTGATGGCGGCAGAGCTTCGCGTGCGCATCGACAACGTCACCAAGCCAGGCGCTACGGTCTATCTCGCCCTGTATGACAACGCCGGCGATTTTGCCGCCTCCAGGCAGGGCATCGCCGGCCAGTTTCTCCGCGCAGACGGTGGCGAGGCGGCCGCGACCTTTCTTGATGTCAAGCCTGGCCGTTATGCAATCGCCGTCTTTTGCGACGAGAACGGCAACGGCAAGCTCGATACCAATCTTCTTGGCGTGCCGATCGAGCGCGTTGGTTTTTCACAAGACGCCCAGGGCGCGTTCGGGCCGCCGAGTTTTGACGCAGCAGCCTTCGACGTTGCCGACGACGTCGCAATCGTCATCCATCTGCACTAAGGAGAAACTATGCATCCGAGCCGATTTCATCGCCGCGACTTCCTTGCCCTCCTGGGCTCGCTTGGCGCCACCGCCCTCGCTGAGGCCGTGCCGGCGCTTGCCCTCGCCGAAACCGCAACGCCAGAAGGCGCGGGCGCAAGTGACCCGTGGATGACCGATTTTGACGCCGCGCTGTTGCGGCACGACTGGAGCCTTGGCTGGCGCACGCCCGCAGGTGATCTGAAGGGTGTGGCCAAGGTCGAAGGCAAGTTTCCAGCGGCCGTGACCGGCGTTCTCTATCGCAATGGCCCGGCGGGGCACGACCTTGGCGGACTGCGCTATCACCACTGGTTCGATGGCGACGGCATGATCCAGCGCTTTGAAATCTCGCAGGACGCCGTGCTCCATACAGGACGGTTCGTGCAGACCGACAAGCGCATCGCAGAAGTCGGTCAAGGACGGCGCCTGGTCGAGGCCTTTGGTACCAAATTGCCTGACCGGATTGCCGTGACCTCGCCCGATACGCTGAATACGGCCAACACCAGCGTGCTCCTTCTGAACGACGAGCTGCTCGCCCTCTGGGAGGGTGGCTCGGCTGTCGCCCTCGATCCGGTCACGCTTGCGACCCGTGGCGTCAAGACCTGGCGCCCCGATTTGAAGGCAATGCCGTTCTCGGCGCACCCAAGGGTTGATCGTGACGGCGTTGTCTGGAATTTTGGCGTCGGCTCGACCAAGGACGTATTGATCGTCTACAAGATCGGTGCCAAGGGCGATTTGCAGCGCGCCGAACTCGTGCCCGTCAAGGATGTGCCAATGATCCACGACTTCGCCATGACCGAGCGCCACCTGGTTTTCCTGATGCCGCCGCTTGTCATCGAGGCTGAGCGCCTGATGACGTCGAGTTTTCTCGATGCCCATCGCTGGCGCCCCGAGCTGGGTATGCGGGTTCTTGTGATTGACAAGGACGACTTTGGCCGCCGCAGCGAATTCGAATTGCCCGCGGGTTTTCTTTTTCACCTGGGCAATGCGTGGGAAGACGACGCGGGCCAGATTCGTGTCAACTATGTGCGCGCCGATCAGCCTGATTTTATCTTTGGCGATGCGCGCCTGGTCATGCGCGGGCGCTATCAGTCGACCCCGGCGACGAAGTTGGCGGTGGCCACGCTCGATCTGAAATCCGGGCGCGCGACGCAGGAAATCCTGCCCATCGAGGCCGAGTTTCCGCGCATCGACTACCGTTTTAACGGCAAGCGCTATCGCGACGTCTTCCACATTACGCTGGCGCTTGATGGCCGGCCGGGATTTGCCGCAGTGGCCAAGACCAACATCGAGACCGGCGCGAGCGAGCGCTACGAGTACGGCAGAAGCCGCCTCGTCGAGGAACACGTGTTCGTCGCCGATGGCAGTGGTCCGGGCTGGCTCATCGGTACGTCGCTTGACGTGACGTCCGGCCTGACCGTTCTTTCGTGTTTCTCGGCAGCAGATCTTGCCAGCGGGCCGGTTGCCGTCGCGACCTTGCCCTATGCATTGCCGCTGGGCTTTCATGGCAACTTCCAGAGAACGTGATGTCACGCCGCCTCGTTCATGGATGCGGCGCGACTTTGCGGCTAGGCTAGTGCCTTTCCGGTGGATCGATGACGTGCCTTCCTTGACTTCTGCTCCGAAATGCGATGCGCCCACGCCACAACAGGTGCTGGTCTCGCAACTGCGTTACCTCCTCCTCGTTGCGGCGTTCAATTTCGTCATCGCCGTCATCCTCTGGCTGGTTTTGCCCTCGATCGGAACATTCGTGTCGATCCTGATCTATTCGGAATGCATCGGCACTTCGATTTTCGCCTTGCATCTCGGGGCGAGCCTGTTGCCCTTGCCCGGGTCACCCGGTGTGCGCGAGACCGAGCGCATCGTCATCGCGACCCCGCTTGGCCTTGGCTTCGGGTCATTTGTCGCGGCGACGCTGGTTGGCGATCCTGCCTCGCCATTCATGATGCTCAGGGCCCCGCGCTTTGAAATCATCACGACCATCATCGCAAGCGCGGTGATGGTTTACTTCCTGTGGACGAGGCAGCGCCTGATCGAAGAGGCGAACGCACGTGCGCGCGCAAGCCAGCTTGCGGCAGAGGCGCAATTGCGCCTCCTGCACAGCCAGCTTGAGCCGCACATGCTGTTCAATACGCTGGCGAATCTGCGCATTCTGGTTGAGGCCGATCCGGCACGCGCGCAGACCATGATTGATCAACTGATTGCCTACCTGCGCGCCACGCTTGCCGCTTCGCGCGTCGATACCGTTACGCTTGATGCCGAATTCGAGCAGCTTACCGCCTACCTCGAATTGATGCGCGTGCGCATGGGCGAGCGCCTTGCCTATCATCTTGACGCCAGTGTCGCAGCCCGCGGCCAGCAGGTGCCGCCGATGCTCTTGCAGCCGCTGGTGGAAAATGCCATCAAGCATGGTTTGGAGCCTGCCATTGACGGTGGCGAAATTCGCGTGAGCGCAAACATCGAGAAGGCGCAACTGGTTCTCGTCGTCGAAGACTCGGGCCTTGGCGCCGCATCGGATGTTCATGACGGCTACGGACTCGCGCACGTGCGCGAGCGCCTCGCTGTGCTCTACGGGCCGCGGGCGACGCTTGCCGTCACTGCCGT
>Ga0116229_10000709_pt1 | contig 47272 bp, 34 predicted proteins | sample S1TSphgellanicum_3_FD_87313 | JGI IMG/M metagenome (GOLD analysis project Ga0116229, IMG submission 87313) | Host-associated microbial communities from peat moss isolated from Minnesota, USA - S1T2_Fc - Sphagnum magellanicum MG | ecosystem: Host-associated > Plants > Peat moss > Unclassified... | reverse complement strand
ATTTTTTCTCCTGAAGGGAATATATGTTTAAAGATCAGTTCACACTTGGGTATAGCAATACGTCCTCAGAGTTAGGGACAACCACCATGGTAGGTCCATTCTTTTCTTCTCTTTCAATTTTGTCATATCAAAAAATTGAGGAATTTTTTAAATAATTAAATTTTTTTTTCAATGTTATGCTTTAAAATAATTTTCTCTTGAAAAAAAACCAATGAAATTTGTTGAAAAAAAAACATTGGTAATAGGATGATTGCACCACGTTCACACCTATGCAATAGTTTACCGGTCTAGTGACTATTGTGACTCATTCAAGAACATAGGAAGTGCTTAGTAGTCTTTTTTTTTGTTGGAGTGTTGTTGGTTTTTCGGTCATGGAGCCCCATATCGTTGCTTATCAAAAGACATGTAAGAGTATGCATGTTTCTTGGTATGCAAGCAAGTGTGTCATGTGAAGTTTTACTAGAGACATTCACTTGAGTTATGCACTAGAATTCTCATATCTTGAAATCCATGGGGATTAGTTTTGGATTGTATTTTGGAATTGGGATTTGCATCTTGGAATGAAGTGGAAGTGAATATGGGCCATGGGAAGAGTAACTTACATGATGCAAGGTGTATTTTTGTGTAATTAGCATGAATAGCAAGTGCTTAACAAGTTGACATGTCATACAATAGATAATATCACAAAATTGAGTGAAGGGACGAGCTACACTATGTCCATCATTCTTATATAATTAGATTCATGTGCATTGCTTTTGAATTTGCTCATAGCCATTGGCTTTGTTTGTTGTTCATGTTGCCTTGAAAATTTTAATTATCATGGTGCTCAAACTCTTACATACCTTTCATCTAGTTTTTGCTACCACTATGATGTTTTCTTTAGTTCCTTAGGGTCATTGGACCATCCCATTCCAATTCTTGGAGTAAGGCTAGATGCAAAGTCATCATTTGACATGATTATAATGTTGGAAATATTGTTATACATAGTAAAAATGTTTAGATTCTCAAGATGTTTGTCTCCATGATGACATTTATCCCTCTCTTTGTAAGCTTTATATTGTTCATGTAACTCATATTCTAACCACCTTCCCAAACATGGCCAAGCTAACTTTTCACACATAGAAGGCATGTCTCTAATAAGCATGAAAGTGTACTCTTGGAAAATTAAGATGGTTATTATGGCACACCTTTTTTAGGTCTTCAAGATGTTCATAATTGAATAGACTCCTTAATGTATGTCTAAAATAGCAACAAAATGGTGCTAAATTTTTCCCTTCAAAAAGGTTGTGCGATAACCCAAGCAAGCAAATCAAAGGGGGTTTGCTAGACAAGGCTCTCCTAGTGACTAGATGTTGTTGGCTTGCATTGACTATTGAACTCTATACTACCACATCCACCATTGATTCTGTAACAGTCTCGATTGGCTCATCACCTACCCCCTAATCTTTACACTTCATGCATTAGGTTAGGAAACCAAGCTACATCACAAAACTTTGTGATGGTGCCTCAGTCTGCACTTCAAGGTGCAAGTTTTTCACCAGTTTGTTTATTGAGCTACAACATTCAAGTCACCAAATCTATACCTAGCATAGAGATTCATCACCTACCTTAATGAAAAATGGGAAAAGGTTAGATGAATGAAGTGCTTAATCACAAGTGCAATTCTAGCTTTGAGTGTGTACTTAGTTTGCTTGGAATTGTTCTAGCATGTTTATTGAAGATCAATTAGAGGCATGATCTAGAAATTAGAGGCAACAACAACAATGGCAATGGCAACAAAGGTTGTGTAGCCAACAATCTACAAGCAAGCTTTTCAATTCACAAATGTCAATTGAATGGGTGCAAGGCCTACCTTGTAGGTTGCATCATGTTTGCTTAGGAAGTTTAAAATCTAAAACTTTGGAACATTTTCTTTTTCAATTTAAGCGATCAATGTATCTTCTATGTGTTTGTGTTTGTGTATGTCATTTTCCTAAGGGGGCTTAATGTGTTAATCAATTAGTGTCTATTGATTTCTCAAGCTCATTATTTGTGTTGGTGTGTTTGTGTCTATTGATGTTTCCAAATCACTAAATCTTTCTTTGTCTCTATCTATTGATCTTTCAAGGGGGCTTAATCATTGTGTTTTTTTTCTTTTTGTCAATCTTTGAAAAGGCTTCAATGTGTCTTAGTCTTTGTGTATGTCCATTTTTTAAAGGCCTTTCAAAATTGTTCAATTTGTTTGTCTTTGTTTATCCATTTCTCACATTCAATGTGTCTAAAACCCAAACTTTTCAATGTTGGAAGGGTTACATGCATTTTTCAACTCCAATAGAAACCCACACCTTACATTTCCTTTGTTGTTAGTTTCAAATTCAACAATGTTTAACCCATCATATACTTCCTCAAGTGGGTCAAAATCGCCTCTTGAAGGGGCTTGGAATCCTTTGTCTTTCATTCCTAGGGGTTGTTCAAGTCCAAATTCCACTGTTCAGGGTCTTCCTTTGTTGGTTGTTAATCACATTTCTTCTCCTAGTCCTATTGGTATGCTTGATCCCACTATTCTTTTTTCTTCTACCACTTTTGATCTTTCTGCTCCTTTTTTTCATGTTGTTATTGGGTTGCAAAATTTTCAAGACCATGAACCATACATCATGTTACTAATCTGTCTAATTTTCAATCTGACCTACCTTATAAAAAGCAAAGGTTCACTAAATGAAGAGTAGCCAAAAAATCATATGATAGCACTAGGAAGTTCCAAATTGAGTGGGCAACCAAAATGCAATGGGTAGAAGCCATTATGTCTCAAGATGGATTGATTAACTTAATGAAGTGCAAAGTCTATTCTTTGATTGAGAGAAAAGAAAAACCCATGGGCTGTAAATGGGATACATTGACCAAACATCAAGGCCATCACATTGCCCAATGAGATATGCTTATTTTAGGGGTCAAAAAACGGCAAGAATACATCGCAAAAAACTATGCACACATAAAACATTATAAATTGTATATGCAGAAAGGTTCAAAATCAATCTTGGCACAAATGAATAAACTTGCAGGGGAAGGAAATCGGAAAATTGTTCAAATAAAACTTCTTTGTTTCATATTTTATTTCAAGATCATCGAATGTTGGAATATGAGTCCTTGTATGAGCTTTTCAAAAGTTTGAATGTCCCAAATAACCCCTCAATGCATTGGTCTAACACTAGTGGTTAGGCTTTTGCTGAATTCATGCATATCCAAGTCCAAATGGCCATTGTCAAGGCTATCAAAATTGTTAGGTTCATAGTAATCTCATGTGATGAGGTTACCATGATAGATAATGGTTCATGGATTTGTATTCATGCATATGTGGTTCAATCTTGGGTTAGAATTCCTATTTTACTTCAAGTGGAATGAGTTGTGGATAAGATGGGTAGTAATTAGTATAATCTTACTAAAGTTATAATGGCGACATTGATGAAATGTGGAAGACTAAAAGGGAAGAGGTGGCAAAAAAGTTGTTATGTTTTGGCGCAAATGGGGCTTTTGTTTTTCAGGGGGGGAAACAAGTGTCACAAAGCAAATAAAGGATGCTTGGGCACCCTTTTCAATGGGTGTCCATTGTGTGGCTCACTGGACTAACCTTGTAGTTCAATCCTTGTCTAATTTTACTTTGTTTACTCTATTGAGAATTCAAACTCAACTGTTAGGTTTCATTGTTACTGGAGTAGGAAAGTAACTAGGTTACTTCACAAGGTTGAATTACTTTATTTATTTATATTAGTTTGGTTATTTGTGGTTTGGTCTATTAGTTAAATACCTTGGTGTTGATGTTTTGGCTCTCTTTTCTTCATTACACAAGTTTGTGTATTTCATGTGATAAGAACCTTGAGGAGTTCTTGATGTTATGTTTCGTGTTATGAGCATCATGTTGTAGTTTTCTTTCAATAAAGATTTTTGTTTGCACTTGAGTAGATCTCCTATTTGTTAACATAGTATCAGAGCTTAGGTTGTTGAATGTGAAAGTTGAAAGAGATCTAGAACTAGAAAGTCTCTAGAACTAGAACTTGAGAGTATGTAGTAATATCATAGGAGTTTGTCAAGTGCAAAAGAGAAACGGGGAAAGGAAAGAATGTGAAGAGAAAGAAAAAAAAAGAAAAGAAAAGAAAAGAGGTGAGAGGAGATCAACATATCAAGGGTTGTGGAAGTCAGATCTTTAAATCTAGATCTATTGTGAAAAGATCTTGGAGTGAAACTTGAAAAAATTATAGAAGATTATAAAATGATTTTATTCTCAAATTTTCAAAAGAAAAATATATGTTTTGACGCGCTCCTAAGTCCCTTGTTAAACCCACTTGAGGGTCCAACTATGTAGAGTTACGGAAAGTTGGGACTTGGGGGCCGCTCCCAACTTCCAGCACTAAAAGGGGGTAAAGGGGCGTGCTAGAAGTTTCGGGATTAGACTAGGAAGAGGGACTAGATTATCAAGCTTGAATCTGCATCCAAAAACCAATCACAAAAGGTTAGTTAGCATTCGAGAACACCTTTGGGTGTTGGGACAAGCCACGAACACTTTGACACACAAGACTCACCACGGCCCGAACTCGGAGAAGCCACCACCTTCCCCCATATAGTATTATATGCGTCTCACCGAGGAGGCTACATCCGAATGGCTCTTTTTCCCAAGACTCCCAAGGAGGAGTCCCGAAATTGTCCCGGGTTGGAGTCCCGGGACTTTGGACGCTCATAACTCCTCGCCCCGAATTCGAATCGAAACGAGGTTTGAACCAAAGTTGTAGCTCTCCTTGAGAGCTTTCCAACGCCGTGTTGCACTCCTTCAGACAACGTCGGGAAAAGGTCGATTCTTGACTTTTTGTGGTCGGGAGTCAAACTGGCAATTTGACTCCCTGCCCTTCTTTTGCCCATAACTTGAGCTACAGATGTCCAAATGGCACATGCGAGGCCATTTTGGGCATCTACACTTCAAGACCTTTCCATTGATATAAAGAACACTTCAATGCAAGGTGTTTTGATTCTTGAACTTGAGCTCTAAGTTTTTAGGAGTCCCAGAAGACTCCATTTTCCCATTTTCGGGAGTGTGAGTTGCATTCTCACACTTAGCCCCAAAGTGGGGTTGCGACATGTTTTGTGAGAGTTATGAACCTTTGAAGACTTTGTGCCAGATTTGGTTTTTTGGTCATATCTCCTTTGTTTGAACTTTTTTGGATCTATAGCTTTGAAATCTTATAGATCATAAAGGAATATATATGTGAGAAATTTCATGTCATTTGGATTTGTATTGAGAGAGATCCAAGCATTTAACGTTTCAATTTCAGTTTTGAAGTCAGTTCCTTTTGAAAGTGATAACTTTTTGTGGTCATCATTAATAGAGCTAAAATTTTGATCAGATATAGAAGACATATATCTAATGTGTCTCCCAAAATCTCAAGGAGTTTGGAGTTGCTAAGAGCAAGTTGTAAGTCATTTTGTGTTCAGGTCCCAGTTTGAGGTGACTTCAAGGAAGTAGCAAGATCTCTCATTTTATGAAATTAAATGAGCTAAAATTTTGAAAGAAGGTAGTAGACATAGTTGTTCATGTTTCACCAAAATTTCAGATCGATCCAAGGTCATATGTGAACGGTGTAACTTTGAAAAGTTGTTATGATGGAAGTTTGTTTTGAGAAGACATCAAAATAATTTTTTGAAGTGGAGCAAATACAACTTGGGAGAACTTGAAGGAAGGAGTTTGAAGATTGAGAAATGCAAATACATTATTAAGACCTTCATACAAAAATGTTGTATGTAATCATGTACTTAATACCATATGAAATATTATACGAGATACGTACATATATGTAAAACCTATGTATAGTATAGAATTTCGTATAATACTCAAGACATACATACACATGCAAGGTCCATCTTATTCAACCCTAACCCTAACCTTAATCCTAGAAACCGAAGGAAGGAAAACCCTAATCCCAATCCTAGAAACCCAAGGAAGGAATTAAAATCATTTGTGAAACCCCAAAAAGACATTGAGTGTTGCCTTGAGAGATGGCGGACGGTCTTTTTCAAATTACAATTGAGAAACTAGACAAGAATAATTTTCAAATGTGGAAATTTAGGATTTTGAACTTCTTGATGGGGAAAGGCTACTGGGAATTCATAACTGGTGATGAGAAATAACATCCTTTCCCAGAAAACCTCACACAACAACAAATTCAAGCCTAAAACTTGGCATGAAAAAGCAAGGAAAATCATGTATTGGCTTTCTATTAGTGTGTCTAATTCCATGATTGTGCATATTCAAGATGCAAAATCACCCAAGCAAGCTTGGGATACATTGGTGAAGATGCATAGCACCAATACACAAGCCTGCAAAATGCAGCTTAAGCAAGAGTTGCATAATCTATAGAAAAACAAGATGAACATTAGTGACTATTCTACAAAGGTGAAAAACCTTGTAGATGTTCTTGCATCTATAGGAACCCCTGTAGATGATGAAGATCTAGTGGTCGTCACCTTGAATGGACTTGGAAAAAACTATAACCAATTTCGTACTTCAATTACAATTTGAGAAACATTTCTTGATTTCCAAGACTAATAACATTATTTATAAGTGAAGATATGAAAATTGTTAGTACTTCATCCAATGGAGGATCACAAGAAAGTGCTTTCTATTCAAATATTAATAGAGGTAGAGGTAGAGGTGGTAAAATTTCATTTAGAGGTCGACATGGAAGTTCGCATGGTGGACATCATCAACATGAAGGTTAAGCTCATGGAGGTGGATGAGGAAACTTTGGAGGAAGAGGAAATCGAGGAAGTCGAGGAAGTCGAGGAAGTCGTGGAGGTCATGGTGGAAGTCATCGAGGTCAACAACCAAATAGCAATTCAAATTGCTACTACTATGGGAAACATGGGCACATGGTGAAGAATTGTTATCAAAAGGAACATGATGCACGAAATGGAAAGCTACAACAAGGGAATTATGCATCAACTAACAATCAAGGTGATGAACAATTGTTTGTCATGCAACACATGGTAAATTCAATGATAGGAAGTGTATCAAACAATAATGTCTGGTATGTGGATTCTAGAACTTCAAACCACATGACTAGTCATGGAGAATGGTTTAGAGACACAAAGGATTTGAAGACACCGGGGTTTGTGGAAACTGGTGATGACACTACACATCCCATCACACAAATTGGCAAGGTGTTATTGTCCATGCAAGATGGGCAAACAAAGTACCTAAAAGATGTACTTCATGTTTCAACCATAACAAAAAAATTGGTCTCTATAGGCCAAATGGTGGAACAAGGTTTACAGGTGACATTCAACCCAAATGGATGTTTTGTGGAAAACATGAAGAACCAAGGCAAATTGATTGCAAAAGGGGAAAGGAATGGACGAATGTTCACCTTAGATGTGAACATGCCTGAAGTGAATTCCATGTTATTCACACATGGAAAAAGAGTTGGAAACATTGGAATTTGGCACAAGCGGGTTGGCCATGTTAATCTCCAACGTCTTAAGCTGATGGAGAAACAAAATCTCCTTGGAAATCTTCCCAAATTTGGAACATAATAGGTGATGTCAAAAGTTTGTGAAGCATGCCAATTGGGGAAACAAATTAGGCATCCATTCCCAGCTCAAACAACTCATGTAAGTTCCAAACCTTTGGAAATGATTCACTTAGATGTGTGGACCACAAAGACAAAATCCATTAGAAGATGCAAATACTACATGAGTTTCATTGATGACCACACAAGGAAGGTGTGGGTTTACTTCATGAAACACAAAGGTGAAGTGTTTCAACATTTTTTGAATTTCAAAGCAATGGTGAAGAAGGAGAAGGGTGTGAACATCAAGTGCCTAAGGTTCGATGGAGGGGGAGAGTATTTTTCAAATGAATTCAGTGAGTACTTGAAGGAACATGGAATTCAAAGGAAATACTCATGTAATTATTCCCCACAGCAAAATGGAGTTGTTGAAAGGAAAAACATGCACATTGTAGAAATAGCATGTGCCATGTTGAATGAGAAGAATTTGCCAAATTACTTTTGGGCTGAAACAGTAGCAACTGTAGTCTATATCATGAATCGAGCACCCACAGCGGTAGTTCATGGCATGACACCTAAACAAAAATTCATAGGCAAGAAACCAAATGTCTCACACCTAAGAGTGTTTAGTTGCATTGCATACATGCATGTTCCTAAGGAGAAGAGATCAAAACTAGACCCAAAAGTTGAGAAGTGTATTTTCTTTGGATATTCCTGAGAACAAAAAGGATATAGATGCTTCAATCCTTCCACTCGGAAATTGCAAGTGAGTATAGATGTTGTGTTTAATGAGATGGTTAGCTAGTACTCACCATTAAAGGTAGCAGAAGATGGAGAGGCTAGAAATGGTGATGTTTCATCAAATGTGGAACAAGAATCACAATTAATTGGTGGACCACAAGAGTCTTCAATTAGTGGGTCTAGTAGCACTCCATGGAAAGGAAGATTAAGATCTTCAAACATTGTACATGGTAGTTCTCAAACATCATCTAGAAATCTTCATGTAGATGATGAATCAAGTGATTCAGAGAAGAGTGTGGGTGAAGAATCAAGAATCCCTTTAGTTACTACTCCTGGAGTTCAGATGGCCAAAAAAGTTTTGAAAACACCTGACAACAACAGTGGAGTACAAAGATCCACACGAGTCAAATACCCTGTACAAATACTCACATATGATGGCTTTGTAGCTCATCGTTATGCATACATGGTGAGAGTTATACAGGAGGTTGAACCCACTTGTTTTGAACAAGTGGTTAGAAACCTTAAATGGGACAATGCCATGGATGAAGAGATGGCGGTTTTGGACGCCAATGCTACTTGGAATTGGTAGCTTTAACAGAGGACAAGAAAGCAATTGGGTGCAAATGGGTGTACAAAGTCAAACATAATGCAGATGGATCTGTGAACAGATATAAAGCAAGATTGGTTACCAAAGGTTATGCCCAAACTTATGACATAGACTATGAGGAGACCTATAGTCCAATTGTTAACATGACAACTATAAGAATAATCATTGCTATGGCAATAACAAAAGGATGGTCTTTACATCAAATGGATGTAAAGAATGATTTTCTTCATGGAGATTTACAAGAAGAAATGTACATGGAACAACCAGCAAATTATGTGGACCAAACACATCCTAATTTGGTTTGTAGGTTGAAGAAAGCTTTGTATGGCTTGAAATAAGCACCTAAAGCTTGGTCAGACAAAATAGGTTAGTATTTTGTCACAAGTGGATTTCAAACATCCAATGCAGATTTTTCACTATATGTGAAAAAGATAAATCATGGGATTGTAGTCATAGTCATCTATGTTGATGACTTGATTATCACATGAAATAGTGATGTAGACATCTCTGATTTGAAGAAGTTTTTGAAGCAAAAGTTTGAGATGAAGGATTTGGGAAAGTTACGTTACTTCCTCGGCATTGGGGTAATCCAATCCCCTAAAGGGATATGGTTATTACAAAGGCAATATGCCTTGAACAAATTGTCCGAATATGGGATGATGGGTTGCAAACCCATTTCAATTCCATTGGAGCAAAATGTGAAGTTAAGTGCAGATGAAGGAGACCTTGTGGAGGATACCATTATGTACAAATGCATAGTGGGGAGTTCGATTTACATGACCATCACAAGGCCATATTTGAGTTATATAGTTGGAATGGTGAGTCAATTCATGCAAACACTATGAAAGCCACATTTGGATATAGTGAGGCGCATATTGAGGTACATAAAACATACATTACAATGTGGAATTTTTTATGAAGCCAAGAGCCAGTTACAAGTACATGGATACACATATGTTAATTAGGTTGGTAATGTTTCAGATAGAAGATCGACCAATGGTTTCATGTTTTCTTTTGGAAGTGGTGTTGTTAATTGGAGTAGTAAAAAACAACCAACATTTGCACTATCAAACATGGAGGCAGAATACAAAGGTGCAACAATTGCTGCATGTGAAGTAGTTTGGTTAAAAAAACTACTATCAAATTTGGGACAGTCAGTGGATGCTCCTATTGTCATTTATTATGATACCATCAGTAACATACTACTTGCTAACAACCTGGTCTATCATGCTAGGACAAATCACATTGAGGTGCACTACCACTTTATTAGAAAAAATGTTCTAACAAAAGAAATTGACCTTATTCATGTCAATACCAAAGATTAAGTTGTTGACATTTTCACAAAGGCTTCAGGTACAGACAAGTTAAGGAAGTTTAGAAAAATGCTTAGTGTACTAAAAGTGGATTTGAACTTGAGGGGGAATGTTGAGAATTCAAGCTCAACTAGTTAGGTTTCATTGTTACTAGAGTAGGAAAGTAATTAGGTTATTTTCACAAGGTTGAATTACTTTCTTTACTTCTATTAGTTTGGTTATTTGTGGTTTGGTCTTTTAGTTAAATACCTTGGTGTTGATGGTTTGGTTCTCTTTTCTTCATTACACAAGTTTGTGTATTTCATGTCACAAAAACCTTGAAGAGTTCTTGATGTTATGTTTTGTGTTGTGAGCATCATGTTGTAATTTCCTTTCAATAAATATTTATGTTTACACTTGAGTAGATTTCCTATTGTTAACATGCTCGATTAAAAGTGTTCATGGGAAATCTACATTCATATTTCTCACACTCTCAAAACAACATTTAGAATTTCAAAAACATAATGCTACCATGGGAAACCAAGGGCAACAAGATATTCAAGAATGTTAAAACACATTTCATGTCCATGTTTGATCCACTGAAGAGGCTCATGGCTAACTACAAGCAATTATTTATAATCATGCAAGCTAATCAAATTTCTACACAAATGTGAGTGTAATTAAATTATCCATTATTTGTAATATTCTATGTGATTTTGCACTCTAATTTTGTTTTTTAGTTTTTTTAGTTTTTTTTCTTGTGAATGTTGAAGGTAGATTTTTATCGACTGTTTATCAAACTGAAACTAAAATCGAAAACCTTTTTTTACCGAAACCAATTTTACTACCGCTTTAGATTGTGTATATAATATGGGACTGAATTTTTTGGGGATTAGGCTAACTACTTGTTCCACCATTTTTGACTTCTTTATTGGAGGTACTTGAGGCTTTGTCCCTTTGTGGAATGTATAAAAGAATAATTTCTTAAATAAAATCATTTTTTCTTACCATACTTTTATACGTAAAATTCCATGTGTAGTTGTTTTCCTTTGTGTGTTTGAAGTAAATTGACTTTTCTATATGTGAGTACTATTTATTATATGTTTGTTTTAGGTTTGTCTTTGTAAAAGGTTTATGAGGCTGCCCTATTGAGTTTGGACAATCTCCTTTGTGTTAAATGTTTTTACTTACCTGAAGGAAATAAAAAGATTTATTATTTAACTCCCTTATTTTATTTCTTTCAAAACCTGGTAGTTCACCGAGTTACCTTAACATTTAGTGATCATACTGCAGATATTGAATCTAGATTTTTGGTTCATTATTATTCCTACTTGGACAAATATTGGTTATAGCTATTTGACTTTAACAAAACAAATTGTGGATTAATTGTTGTTGTTCTTTGACAAATAAAAATAAAAAACCAAAATAACTTATAGAGTACAACTTTTTTGTAGTTGTTTATAGTATGCTAACAATGTTAACAAGAAGTATGAAAAAAAAAATGGAGTAGGTTTTATAAAAAAATGTTGAAGTAGGCCACATGAATAACCCAGAGCGACTAGAGCAACCCAAGAATGACGCAAAGGAAGTTATGACCTTTCACAATAGGGAGAAAAATAAATTGGAAGACGTTACCAAGAATACCAAATCAAAAACTATACGACCTACCAAAAATCATCTATTGGGATTGTGACGCACTAAAATCAAACCAAAAATTCCATGAAAATCAATTTGGGACCCTACAAAAAATATTTTTTTTAGTACCATGAGACTATTGTGACAAGTTCACACACCAAAGAGCAAAATTAATTGACTCCAGAGGTGAATTAATGAATTGCATTGATTCCAAGGGAAGGAACCTTATGATGAGGTATGAAACATGTAGTCCTTAAGGATGAATATTTTGGATGAAGCAAAGTTCCATTAAGAAATTTTGGTAACACGTTTTTTAATATTCATGCCTCTTTGCATAGATTTCCAATGTGTATCTTTTGTCAAAGTTCAAGTCACCAGATAGACAAATGTTTTTATCAATTTAATCAAATTTTGCTTACACAAATATTTACAAGTGATTATAGACCTTATTTGGTGTTAACACCAATTCAGAGTCCAATTCTGAATGTTTAGAATGTGGTTTATTCTTCAACATTACCGAATATAGTTGGTAGAGAACCAGTTATTCCACATATATCTATTCCATTTCCCGAAAAAATCATGGATCAAAATCCAGTAGGTTTTCCAAATTCAATGTATCCTTATGTTGGAACCTATACACCATATTTTGGTTCTGGTTATGGGGGCATAGGAAGGGTTCCTATAGTATGGCCTCCTATGTTTAACCCTTTAGTTAACCCCACAACACCACCACAACCAGTTTTGGGAATTGCACAAACTGGGGTTGTAACAAATCATAAGGAGTCTTCTAAAAGAAAACACAACCCCGAGATGCCATGAATCATTCCTACCAAAAAATCGTACCATGAATGAAGGGGCAAACCATCTCTGATTAGAGATGGTAGTGGCATGCCTATTGGGGGATGGGCTATACCTTTCAACAAAGGTGGAGGCGGACCTTTTGGCAGTGGTGGTAACGAGCCTTTAGGAGGTGGTGGTGTCCCCCCAATAGGTGGTGGTGGCAATCCTCCAAGAGGAAGTGATAGCAAACCCTTGAAACCGTACATTGTAGGACCAATAGGACTATGGACTGGGCCTACCTAGAATCCATGGTACTCTACATGGTATCCTATCCAACCCCTTGTAGCACCAAATCCTCCACCTAGTAGGAAATCCTTACCTTACCCCATTTGCACCATGAAAACAAATCTCGATGCTCATGTATGAATTTTTTGTTAGGTCATTTAAGTTAACGAGGAGAAGAATGATACTGATATCGTCAAAAAAAATTTGTTTTACTCTTTGCGATGCCATATCCGAATGGGGAGAAAATTTCATGATAGCCCATCCAATTTACAAATTTGAAGAGCTGGAAGTTACAAACTCTAAACATTACCAAAAAAATACAAATTGATGAACAAGTGTACATGGCATTACGAGTAATAAAGCAAGGCAGAAACAAGACGATGGAAGTATATTATTAACGTATATTAAAACTAGTAAATTGCCTTAAACATCAAACAAACAATAGTCTGCTAACCACTTTCTTTCAAATAGGACTACAAACATATTTTAAAATAATAATAATGAGGATGAAAAAGGACGCTTTGTTTGAACATAAGGAAATTGTAGTCACCTATGAAGAAAGTATGGGAAACACTAATGAATACCAAAAATTGCTGGAACCTCCAACCAAACAAGAAAAGGCTAGCAAAGGAAGGCAGACATATGTAATCTATGGTCAATGCAATAAATTGGGACATTTTTAAAAGTGTTGCCATTGGAATTTGGACAACTTGAACAACAAACAAAGACAAGGAGGTAGTAATGAATGGAGTTTCAGCACAAACCAATGGTGGTACATGAAATAAATCCGTTAACAAAAGAGGTCACAGATAATTGAACAAATCCAATTTAATCATTTGCCACTGCTTCATCTACAATTTCGTTGAGCGTAAAATCTATGATTACCTTCATGAAGATGCAACTCAAGCCATGTTCAGGGAAAAGGTAGCAGCAACTACACCCAAGGATAATGTTGTTATCAACATGGTTTTGGTAATTACAATCCACAATCAAATACCCAAAAATGTGGTATTCAAGGAGAAGGAACCTCTCAAGAACAAAAACTTGGCTAATTAGCAAGAAAAGGAAAAGCTTTAACATTCGTTTGAAGCAGTTATCAAGGACCTACAACACAAGGAGCCACCTAGAGCATATATACCAACTCTAGTTAAAATTAACTTCATAAAGAATTTCAGTTTAAAAACCGAGAATCAATATGTTGAATTTACAGTTTAATCAAATCTATACCTATTAGACTTACCAATTCTATTAGATCTACCAGTTTTACTAGCTCTATCGGAAATATCAATGTTATTGGATTTACTAAAAATACCAAAATAACCCAAAAAATCAAATTTGGAGGATATAACCCAAAAACTATTGGAGAATAAACATACCCTTACTTTGGGCCAACTCTTAAAGATCGATCCAGATTTGAAACAATATATTGTTGCCAAGCTTGCCTCTAAAAAAAAAACTATTACCATGTCAAAACCTAATATGATTATCACTTTGATGGCAATTGATCTTCACATGGCTATGATACAAGTTTAGGTGGGCAAGAACATGGTTGAAGACGTCCTATTGGATGGAGGTTCTGGTGTGAACATCATATAAAAGGAATTACAAAAACAGTTAGGGCTTCCAAGTCCTAAACTAGCCCCATATACACTCCAAATGGCGAATCAAACCATCACAAAACCAATTGGACTAATCAAGGACTTGAAAATCCACATTCATGGGATTCCTTACATTGTGATGTTCACAGTAATGAAAAATAATGTTTTGGATTCCAATTCCTCCATGTTGATAAATCGACCATGGTTGTGCAATGCATGTGTTATTCATGATTAGGGTAACAACCTAATCACCATTAAAGGTAATGGCATGGTGTGCACCATTGTTATAACCAAACATTTGGATAACAACACCAAACATCCAAAAATTATGTTATTTTATGATCTAATGGAAGGAGTCACAGACGAAAAAGAAAAAATACTCTTTGTAGCAAAATCAAATTTGTTTACCCTTGGAACCATCACATTAACGGAACTAGAAATTCTTAGTATTACAATTATCGATGCAGAAGCTAATACATAGGACTTACATTCAACTTTTCGCACTTTGAGGGAGAAATTCCAATAGATGTTTTGCCTGCACTCTTCATAATCCAAGAATTGAACATTGCATGTTAGATATTACCTAAGGATCACCAAGTACGACTATTCAATTTAAGGACTACTGAAAATCCTTAGACGATTAAGTTGAATGTGATGTTGGATGAACCGGTTGCTAGTAATATTGAAACATTGTTTTGGGAGTATGAAGACATTCTCATGTGGAATTATACTCATTTGAAGGGAATTCCACCATGAATTGTTTAACATTACATTGAGCTAGACACCACTATCCCACCTATTCATAAGTCAAGTATTAAATGAACCCTAATTATGCTACAATAGTCAAGCAAGATTTGGACAAGCTTTTGAGTGCAGGTTTCATTACCTCGGTGGAGGAAGCTAGTTGGATATCACCAATAGTCATTGTATCAAAAAAGAATGGCAAGTTCTATATCTGCCTGGATTTTCAATGACTCAATGTTAATATTAAGAAGGATCCATATCCTTTACCCTCTACGAAAGAGGTGTTGGACAAAGTGGCCAGACATGAGGTCTATTTGTTTTTGGATGGATTTTCCAATTATCACCAAATCCCCACAATGCTATAAGAAATGTACGAGAGAGTCAATGGTGGACATTTCTCATTTGAAACACAGTTCACAAGATCTTGGACACAAAGTCTTGGTGGTTAATAATGCAAAAGGATGTTTTCCAATATTGCAAAGCTTGTGACAATTGTTAACAAACATGGAATTTAATATATAACAACATAACAAAACTAGTAACTTCCTTACAAGCAAAACCTTTCATGAGGTGGGGGTTGGACTTCGTAGGCCCAATTAAACCCATGAGCATGTATATCAAAAATAAGTACATTCTAGTAGTTACCAACTATGCCACCAGGTGGATGGAAGCAAAGGCATTATGCACAAATATAATAGTTGTGACAAATTCATTCTCACATGATTCGGTTGTCAACTTACTTTGGTAAGTGATCAAAAAACCCACTTTATTAACAAGGCCATTGAGATTTTTACAAACAATTTTTTGTTACGACATACGACCTCAACCACTTATTACCCACATAGTAATGGACAAGTAGAATCCACTCACAAAATTATTGGTTCATTGCTTACTAAGTTGGTGAATGAAAACCAAACTGATTGGGATGAACATCTACACATGGTTCTGTATGCTTATTGGACATCATTCAAAGTAACCACTGGACACACTTTGTTTCAGCTGGTCTATGGCCTTTATCCTTTAATGCCAACAAAATACATGTTACCCACGAACAATTCACATCCCAACCAAGATTTCTCTCCTACCCATATTTTGACCAATCACATGGCAAAATTGGAACATTTGGATGAAAACCACCAAGAGGCAACAAATAGGACTGATACAAGGCAATGGAACACAACATTACAGGCGCAACAAAACCATGAAATAAAAACATTGGGGGACATAATTCTTTGGTTCCCAATGGGTAGAAAGGAACACACCGGAAAGTTGAAGAAATAGTGGTTTGGCCTGTATAAAATACAATATTGTCTCCCCAACAATATTGTAATACTCATTAATATCAACAAGTTCGAACCAAATCCCATTTTGGTGAATATTAACAAGCTCAAACCTTATCCATATTTGGGACAAGCTCCAAAAAAACTAGAAGCTACCATTGAAAGGGGAGGAGAACACAAAGAGGACTCAAAATACAAGAAGGACTCAAAATGTAAGGACTCAAGAGAAGATGTTCATGATGTTTTTACTGAAAATTTGACTCAACCAAAAATCTTAGTCAACCGAAAAAATTCGGTTATTGACATTGGAGAACTAATATTCAAATGTATCAAACTAGAAAGGAGTTTCAATTTAGTGGATTTCAATATAGATGAACCAAAAAGTTAGAATTCCACCAAAAGACAACTTTTTGCAAAAGTTATTGGAAATTTTGGTTCAGAAACAAATTCCAACTCAGAATCAACCACAACAAAATTCCGGTTTGGAATATCCAACCAAAGATTCCACCCCAAAAATTGGTTAGGGTAGATTCTGAACTTTTCAAGGTGGATTCATCATGGGTAAATTTTGGTTTGGAATCTACATATCAAGATTTCATACTATAATCTATAGGGGCAAATTTTGGAATTGGGGTAATCATGATTAGTTGTGTTTTCATCCAACCCAACAAACCAACACCAAAAGGGCAATAATTCATTTGTACTTTCGAACTAGTTTGTACAACTAACATCAAGTTAAGCACCCAAATTTCGGTATAAAAGAAAGAACTATTCATTCAATTTCTCCTCTTTCTTTTAAGTATTGGTACACTACAAAAATTCTTATTAAGTTGTTGGCAAAAATGAAAGGAAGAACTAGCAAGGAGATGGCAAAAAAAATGAAGAGGAGAAAGAGTTTAGAATTTGAACTGGGTGGCAGCTAAGTTGCATTGGAATTTGACCATGAGGAAACAAAAAGAAAAAAAATGGTTGTGACTCTTTTCAGTAAAGGAAAGATTATTTTTTTGGAGATGGAAAAGTTTCAGAGGTGATTATTAATAAAGATTTAGAGCGGGTTCGACATGTCAACATTTTTAGTTTGTTAGACATGCAGTTGAGTCCGATCAAACCATTGGTGAAAGAATTTCTACAAGCCATCATCTGGTTCAATCTGGAAATTGTAAAATTAGTTGTGTAAGGAATTTTGATTTTCATGACCAAAAAGACGATGGTGGAAATGTTCAAGCTACCAAAAAAGGCATCAACAAGTTACCAACCAAGCCCATCAAGGAAAAGGAAAAAGAAAAGGAGGTGGTTGTTTATTGAAAAATCATGCCATCGAAAGCACTTGTCAATCGGGAAGGCTAGAAGATTTCCTTTCTAAAGGGAATGTATGCAACCAAATTATCAACATTAATCCGGCAATCTGGTTGAAGGGCAGCCAACTCAACTATGTGGCAAAGAAATTAATATGTTATGTAGTGTTAATAGAACACAAGGTGAAGGTGAATTGGTCGGTTGTAATCTTCAATAACCTATATAATAGGTTGTGGGATCTGGTTGCACCAACAAAACTCGACGTAAGTAAGGACAACACCAAATTTAGAGTTGCCCAAATGATAGATATCCTACTCCGAAATTGGTTTATAGTTGACCTTACACTCATTACACCATAATCAGATGAGGAGGAGGAAAGAGTTGCCAAACTTCAACCAAAAGTTGCAAAAACTAGCAGAATTCCAAGAGTGCGTTTCCAACATGCATCCATTAATGGCAATGAATAAATGGAGGATGTTGAAGAAATTGGTGGGTTGAATACTCAACCAAAAACTTTGAAGCAATCGAAAATCTCACCGACACTATTACCAACATTGTGGATCTTGGAATTTGGGCCAGCTTTGTCCTCGAAATCCTATACCATCCCTAAGGAAATTGGTAGATGTGGATTTAATTCCTCCAAAACCACTCTACACTTACTATAACAACATATTTGCACTACAAATATACATTCATTCACATCTCTGCATTGATTATAAACAATCATCTATCTATAGTCCATCAATACACCATATTCATGATTTTTTTCATAACCAAAATCTGTAATTCGGAATACAATTTCAAAAACTACAAACATAATTATAATTCAATTTCATGATTTTCTTAATACCATAGATGATTCACACATCAAATTGAATATGGAAATTAATGGAGAAGTTTGTACTTCCTTGTATACTAAAAACTTCAACAAAATTACAACAAAAATCCATTTTCTATGGTAGTGTAATCAAACAACAAATCAATGTTGTAATATTCAACATTAAAATATGTAGTTTTTTTACAAAGTACTTACATGTTTATTCTTACTTTGAAAATGTGTGTGTATAAATGTCCTCAACTTTTCCAAAATTCCCACTCTTGGGTAGTCCCCAAGTCACCATCGACATGAACAACAAAACAAAATTCAACGAGAATTCAAAATTCAAACCCCTGATTGTCTGATGGCCTATTCCTATCTGTAATGCCTTATAAGCCCCAAAAACTATGTAATTTGGGTCAAACACAATCAAAGGAACCACAAAGGGTGTTGAATGTCAGATTATGTCATAAAAAATTAAATATTTTTATTTATTTGCCATTTGAAACTATGGTAATCATGGCACATTATTCCTTTTTGACACACATGAATGTCAAGAAAATCAAATTAAAAATCCATTTGATCCAATTTTAAGTTTTGGTTTAGTTAACAATTTTTGAAAATGAAAATTTCTGTCATTAGAAAAGGACATATTTACTAAGGACTTTCAAAGGATTCATATAATAAAAGTAAATTGATGGTAAAAAAATGAGATGATAATAATCTATTAGACATGTTAAAAAATATTCACAATTTCCAAAATGTGGATTTTTAAAACTTTGAAAATTCAAAGTATGTACACTTGAAAATTCATAACTTCAAAACTTCAGAAGTGTTTTACAACATATAAATGGAGTATAATGTACATGATGTATTGAAAATAGTTGTAGTTTATATTACATTAAATTCAAAATTTAAAAATAAACATTTTTTGATATAATTTCAAATTATCATCATTTTTCAAAGTGACAAAATTTGCAAGGAATCTATACATTTTTACAAATTCTTATTTATTCAAAACTAATTAAGATTTTTTTTTAATGATTGGGGAAATTCTAATATTTTTTTATAATAAGTTGCAAAAACAATCAGTCAAAAATTCATTTGTATGAAACAAATATTTTGGGGAAAAAAGACATGTAGGACTAATGTAAAGTAACGCTTTTGGCTCTTTGAATTTGTTTTGACCCACTACCTACTCCCTTAACATTAACCCTCTTGTATTTTGGATTCCGTCCTCGAAATCCTTTTAGATTAATAGAAAAATGAAATGTAGTTGTTGTATAACATCATGTGCTTCTAACTATTCAGCTATAGCTTCTATACTCTCATTTTGTATAACAACCTATGGTTTTGCACCTACTTTTGATTCTATACTTCTAACACTACTAGAATTTTTGTCTTTTGCAACTTATCTTATGCAACTAAAAAATGTCGCATGCAGCACATGTTGCATGCAACTCCAAAATAGTTGCATGTGAGATTTTTTTAGTTGCATAAGACAAGTTGCAAAAGACAAAACTTCTAGTAATGTAACCTTCTCTTCTAGTAACTTTCTTTATGGTTCCACTCCTAGTGGCTTCATCTATGACTAATTTGCTTATGTTGTTGGAGTGGTTTTCATCTGTTTTTATTCTTGAACTTGATTCATATGTGGTTCTTTATCTTCCTGAGTTCCTCCCTTGAACATTTGTGGCTCTTCAGCCTACACCTCCTCCTCTTGAGATGTCCCACTGGGCCTTGCTTCATTTTCTTCATCTTGGCCCAATGTCTCTGTGTTTATTGGACTTTCACATACAAAATCTGGAAAGGTTTTATGATGTACCTCTAGCTTGTACATGTACATTCTCTCATTAACTCTATGTTGGGCTAGATTTTTTTCCAACTCTTTAGAAAAATATTTTTTTGCAACTTCCCACCACTCTTCAAACTCTACATAAAAATGTTTCATTTTGCTCTTAATTCTCATGAAAGTATAATACTACAACATCTAGTTATGATCTTTCAATCTTTCCTTCACACAAATTGGATCCAAACTTTTCTTCCTCTCATTTGCACTTTCTAGTTGTGCATGCAACTATTGTAGATTCCTTTGATGCTCCTTATTTTTTTCCACCATTTTTTCTATTTTTTCCTTTGTTGTTTTTTTTATTAAAAAAATCATAATTGAACAAAGAAGCACTTTTCAAATGTATCAACTCTAGATGTATTAGTATGTTTTCCTTTTCCTTCTTCTCTTTAGTAAGTGCCTTTACCTGACTATTCAAGGCCTCCTACTATTGTTTATAATTAAATAGTGTCTCCATCCATTTTCTTTCTGTAGTAATTTGTCCATTTTATATATTGTGCTTATATTCCTTTTGGAAGTCCTTCTCCTTGTCCAATTCCTCTTGCAATGTTGCCTTCCCTTTTTCTTTTGTGGCTAATATGTTATTCAAACTCACCTCCATATTCAAGTTCCCCATATTCAGATTCACAATAGCCATGGTCTAAAACAATTCAAATGTTTTATCAACTTACAACACCTTTGCAACTACCTCTTTCACAAATCTTAATGTACTTGTTTATGTTGTAGGATTTTTGGATCCCTTTCCAGAAAATCCCAACTCTTGTACTATTCAGCTCCCCAACCCAAACTCAAATGGTTGTCCTTATGCAGATCTTGGTTTGCTAGCTAGTATTTGTACTTCTAGTGGTCTAAATACTATTAAAGGAAGTTTTATTACCATCCTCCCCTTCTACAATTCACTAGCATGTAAACCTCCTTGTGTCTATTGTTGTTTTTATTATTGCCGTTGTTACTATTGTTACTACTATTACAAATTTTATGGACTTTCACTATTATCCATCCAGTCTTCATATATGTCTCCCTTCGTTAGTGGGTGTTTTTCAACCTCTAAATACTTGCTATCATGCTCCCTCTGATCTTTTGCCTTTGCTCTCTCATCTATTTTTCCGATGGAGATGACATCTACGGTATATCAACACTCTGCCTACCTACTTATACTAATGTTAGCATTGCATATGGTGCCACTCTCCCTTTCATCATCTTTTAAGCCCTTGCCTCTATGCTCTCTTGCTCTTTTTTGACCCCTAATCTTGAGGTTCCACCTTTTTTTATTTTGTTCTTCCTCTTTAGAGGACTCCTTGGAAATTCTACTACAATTTTTTTTTGTTATCCAATGTTGCATGCATCTCCTCTTTGGTTCTCTTGATCTTGGTCTATGGTTTTTTTGGATTGTTCTTTTGTTAAAAAAATAAATACTTAAATTTTTTTGCCAAGATCAAGGTTGATTAATATGTGTCCTTCTTGTCCCCCTTATTCTCCTTAACATATTTGTACCACCAATCTAGTTCACTACACAAACTATTGTACATAATTTGCGCCCAAACTACCTTCTTCCCTTTCTCTACTGTCATTAGTGTTATGGCATTCTTATTGCTAAAGTAAGTCACCTTTTCTGTCTGATAGATCATAAATATAATTGTAGGGTATATCATTGAGTATGGCAAACCCAAACTCTTCACATTCCACTAATTTCCTACAATATTCATTGGTGCAATCCTACAAGTTTGTAAAGCTTGTAATGCTATTGTCTACTAACTTGCCCTTTTGGGTCTTCTACATAACTTTCTACATAGATTCCAAAAGCATCTATAATCAACTACTTGATAATCACATACACCTTGTCTTTGTAACCAAAATAATATATGTGCCCTTGATCACAAAAATGTTCAAAAATTCCAACATCATATTTGGAATCAGTGCTTCCCACTTCATCAAAAATAGAGTGATAAGCCCTATCTTATTAGCCCACTCTTCCTTTTCACTGATGTCTTTCTAGTTTTCTAACCTCTTGATATGTCTATCATAATTTTGCTTCATCTATATCCACATGAATCTGTTATATGACATGACCATACTCATACTTTAGGTTGAATTTCAATGTGTTCAATCAATTCCAACGAACTCCTAGGCCACAATGTTGAAAGAAAGAAAGAAAAATTTGTACCTTCAACATTAATATCTAGGATTATTTTGCTAGATTGCATTTTTATTAACTAGACATTAGATGAAACAAAGAACTTCCTTGTTTTTGGTTGCCAATGAATGTTTCCATTTGAATAGTTGCAACTTCACACACTAATTTTGAAGGGCCAATACTTTCATTTCCATATTCCTACACAAAATATAAAAAACCACATGGCAACCCCTCATAGCATCTTCATAACAACTTGTCATAGCAATGGAAAAAGCCTATATAATTCAATATAATAGACCATAGTCTAGGGCATGGAAGTATTTTAACTCAATTAATTAGAACATTTGACATGAAGATGTCCAAAAAGATTACAAATTTTGAAATTCTACCATGGTGAAAGGGTAATTAGGTCAAGATACACATGTCTAAAGACCATGAGAGGTCCATAATTTCATTCACATTAAAACTAGGGTTATATAATAGAATTTTTATGTAGTTAAAAACTTCAAAACTTCCCAAGAGGTGTTCGAAGGTGAAGAAAGAACATAACATTGGTGATCACATGCTCAATGGGTTCGTGATGGGAAATACATTATTTTCAAAAGTCTTGCCAAGATCTTGAGACCTTGTTTCACTATAGTTGGAGTTCATGGCTCTTGAAGGGTCTCCTCTTGAATTATGACTTCTAATGCTACATGTGGGTTGTTATTTATGGTCACAACAACAACTATCTAAGCCATCATTCCCTCTAATGCATTTAGCCTTTGATTCCAAGTATTTGTCTCACGTGGACTAGAAGGCATGCATTGGGTTGCGGTCCTTTGATACTTGGTAATTGAACCCACCTACACATATAGCACCGCAATATTAGCATGCATACGTTACATTTGAGCATGTAACTACAATGAATGAAATAAACCAAACAATAATCCAATATTTCATGTGTTTTCGTCATAAAAAATCATGAAGTGGCTAATAGCAAACTCATGACCTATACTATTGCAAGCTCATGTAGGAACAATTATGATGACTTAAAACAAAGATATAATCCTATAATTCCCTTTAACATGCATTACCAACACCCACAACCAAAGATGTCACTACATACATTTTAGTTGGTTAAATGATGCAAATAAGATTTGGAAAAATAGAAGCAAGATATGTCATTTAGGCATAACCACATAATGTGCTTCTAAAACTAACCTTAAATTTGGTCAATTGCAACCTTGCACTTGAATTTGAATAACATTTTGTGTTAAAAGAAAATCCACTACTAACAATTCATGTTGATTAATTCAGAGACACCAACACTACTTTACCCATTCAAAGGAAGATAACCACCAATAAAACATGTTGAAATTAATGCCAATAAATTTTTTAATGAAATTGGTTGGTTTTGTTTATAGCTCCCATGGTAAAGTGTACCAAAAAAAAGAAATTTGACCAAGTGAATGCTTCAATATTAACCAAAATCATAAAGTAATTTGACATTCAATGACTTGAGCATTACCAACCAAATTTTTAAAACAATTTAACTTTCAATGCCTCTTGATAGAAGTATCAAAAAATAATATGACTATCAATGCCTTGATATCAACCAAAATTAGATAGCAATTTGACATTCAGTGCCTCAATACCAACCAAAATAAAAAAACAATCCAACTTTCAGTGCTTCAATACATATTATATCAAAAAATAATTTGACTATCATAACACTCCAAGTATTCAAAAGCTTCCCAAAATGAGCTAATAACCTTTATTGTCTAAAGACAATATCCACCACCATTAACTGTAGTTCATTCTCTAGCCTTCAAGTTCTTAATAACCCTTTAAACATTGAGCTAGAACATCAACCCAAGAAGATGAAACATGGACAAAGCCTTTCTTGGACATCATTGTACCACACAATGTTGTGGATATAACCTCCTCACAACACATTCAAATGAGCCATATTAAACAAGAGGGGACAAAACAAACAACCAATTCATCACCCAAATGCAACAATAATTGAATAACAAAAGAGGAAGAAAACGAGGAGAATGGAGATAACCATGAATGCTTATAGGGGAAGGAGAAAGGAAGTGTTGATCAAAAGATAGGAGAGGAAGATCACCAAACAATAGATATATTGAGCACCCAGGTATCATCATAAAATGATTGTGCAGAGATTGCACAAAGATTGATTGCAAATGTCAAGCTTCGTTTGATTTTGACTGAAGGACCCGCATTCTATGTGCTTCACAAATGCATTACTGTTAATGAATTCTATGGATTGATGGACTTCTTCAAATGGTGATGATGGTGAGATGGTGAGTACAACAACCAAAATAAAAAAAACAAGTTGACATTCAATGTTTTGATACTAACCAACACTAGGAAACAATTTGCAATCTGATTTTGGTTGTGTACTTTCATCATGACAAATAATATCACTAACTATATACCTCCAAAATCAACACAAACTTTATGTTACAATTTGCATTCAAGTACTAAAACCGTAATAAGGATCATCAAATGAATTCTTACCATAACAATAGAAGGGGACATAACACGTTTTGAATATGACGGTGTCGACCTTGGGCCACCTTTGTTTTTGTTGAGCTCTACATTTAACTCAGCTGATGTAGGGGGCCTTCCTAATTATGTTTCCTACAAATTGCAGTTTCCAAGCTCTTGAGTACATGATGACTGAAACAACCCATTACAAATGCTAATTCAACTCAAACAACCAATTGCAAAGACAATTTTCATTAAATCAACAACAAATTCCTCTTCACAAACTACTTTGATCTCACTAATCGTCCTACTACTCCTATATCACCACCATGACCAAAGTGATGTGGAGTGCTCACTAGCGTTCGCATTGCATGATTCTTCATAGCTTCACGTTGTTTTGCATCAGAAGCAATGAACCTTTTCATATTCTCCCCATGATCTTCTGCACAATGATCAAGCCTCATTCCCCCTACTTCTATCAAAAGTTTCAAGGCATGCCTCCTATTCTTCACGTAGATATTAACCTACACCTTGAATTCCTCATATGCCAAGTCATACTTGACATACTCCCAATTATCTTCTAGCCTACTTTTGACCTCATTCATCAATGCATGGGGTTGGGCATTGATGTTGTCCACACTCAGGTCCAATATAATACAATGCCCATGTAACATGTTAACTCAAATATTGTGATGGGGGGGTTTGGGTTTTTTGGATGAATCACAAGTGACAAAAAAAGGCTTATGCCCATTGGCTTTTTTAGTTATAGCCATCTTTTGTGCATTATTCATAATGTTCCTATGTGCTTTGCGTTGTGTAATTGCACATTCCTTCTTGCTCATCCCAACTATTATAACCTTGTCCTCCCTTGAAATAGATTTAAACCTCAAAACATCATGAGACCCCAAACTTTCATGTTGTGTGTTGTTTTGATAGATAGGCGGATATGTTCCCACCATTCCAAGTGGCTAGGAAAGGTTTGACATTCACCCTTGTCCTTGTTGATATAGTTGTCCATTTAACGTTGGCATACTTCCAATCCCTTGTTGTCCAAATTGGCCAACCCCTAAGATTGTCAAATGTTTGCAATGCTTGCATTGCTTGTAATTGTTGCAATGGATTCCATTGCACCATGTTGATGCTTGAAAAACCCACCATTCCACCCTTCATTCCAACTTGTAGTCCAAAACAAATGTTCGCAATATTTCCAAACACAACATTGTTAAAACCATAAAGTTATGTAGAAATAATAAGATTGGCTAGTGCGCATGGCAACTCACACAATCCTTAATATTGCATAATACCAAAGAGTTGAATGGTGGGTGTGAAAGAATTAGGCTTATATCGACTTGGTTTTGGCATAAAAAACATTTGCTAACATTTGCACTTGAGTGTGAGTTGCACCAATCAAATCTCCATGGTCACTATCATCACCCATTAATGATGATTTTACATCATGTTGTCCCTCCTCAAATGTGTCTAAAGCAATAGTCCAAATATTTTCATTATCACCTTGTAGCTTAGGGATTTTGGCAACATGCTTTGACATTGTATTCGTCACAAAGGTGGTTCTTAGCTTCCAAGGTCTAGGAAGCTCTACTTTTTACAAAACAAAGTATACATACATCATCACATGTACCATCGCATATACTACAACTCGCTAAATCTAGAAACTACCATTTTGAGGCAAAACCATCAACAATCTTGAATAGATACTAGGTTTGTTGGACTTTAACCAACTTGTAAATCAAGCACTAACAAAAAAGGTTTTAAAAGCCTACTAGCCATAACATGTTCTAAAAAGGTGTGTAGAATATATTCATTGGAGTTATAAGTCAATAAATTGAAACAATTCATGGAATATAGTACTTTTTATTCCTCACAATCTAGTGTTAAAATTGGCTTTGTTGCAACAAATGTATAAAGGTGCAACACTTCTACAGTCTACCAAATCTTTGAATGGAGTTGTAGCAATTATAGACTTCAAGACAACATAAACAATGTTTTATTTTAAGTAACTAAACAAAGAAGGAATGTTCACATATCTAACAACTCAAAGCTCTAGATCTTTTTTATAGTTTTGTTTAACACATGTGCAAGAGGTGTAAAATAGGTAAGTATTGTGTGCAAGAGCCTACCTTTTGGTTCTTATGCACACACCTTTTCAATAATTGAATACCTCCTTTCTTCAAATCATTAGTGTCTTTTGATGATGAAGATTTGGGTTCCTCTCCCACCTTAGATTTTGATGGTGAACTTGAGTGTTTTTCATTACTTGAAGATGGCAAGCCCAAGTGTTTTTCACTTTTAGAAGATGAAAACTCATGGACATAAACATGTAACTTTTTCCTACATCGTAAACTACTACATGTGTTTGTTTTAAACTCCTCAATACCTTTAACAATATTATTTATCATTGCTTTTTTCTTACAAATTGTGTGCATAGTACTCCTACAGTCAAAGGTCAAACAATTGGTTAAATTGACCTACCTCCAACTTTCTCAATATTGCATTCTCACCTCGACCTAACATTGTGTTGCCATACCACAACAAAAAAGAAAATGTTGCAAAAACACATAAAGACAAAAACCACAAGAGATGTTCACAACATGGTCGTCCTATGTGGTAGAACATCATTCTAACATGTTTGGAGCAAACACCCAGGATGGGTGATATAAAACCAAAAGAAGTACCTTAGTTTGTCAATAGGCAAGTTCAAAGACTTTAGGAAGTTGTTGCGAGCAATGTTTGCAATCCTCAACTTATCATACACATTTACAATGTCCTTGCAACCTGTATCATTTTATACCATTGAGCCCACATGTGAAAGATCAAATCATTTCAAACTATGTACATCACCAAAGGCGTGCATCTACAACATTAGCAGTTGTACATCCAACTCGCAAGTTTCATCCATGTGATTAATTATGATTAAGGTAGGGATGGAAGTGGACTAATAAATGACTTATCGTGGGAAAAAATTGTTTTTACATACAATGAAACCTGCCTGGATTGAACACATCTATGTTCAGTTCAAAGTGTTCAAAGTAAGAAGGTGTTCATTCTAAGAATGATAGTAAAAATTGGTGTTTTATTGGGTTTTGTGAAAGAACTGATCGATTGTCACAGTCTTGGACGTTTGCATTCGATGTTTTATGAGATGCTTGCGCATTTGTGACAATAGTGGAATGACTTCATCCAGCTACTCAGTTGTTGTAAAATTCGAAAGAATTTGAAATGCTTTTAACACTTCTATGATTGTTGGCTTGGGTAGCAGAATTTATGGTTCTTCCTCTTCAATCTCAAATTCCACCTGTGGCACAAATAAGATTGCTTCTTCCCAACCATCATCCAAAGTCTCAAAAGCTGGAATGCCCTTAATTACAGTTTTTTCTTCCATTTCTATTCATGTTGCTCTAACAAGATGGAACATCTCTTCTTGATCTTGAGTCGATCGGTCATCTTGTTTTGGTCCTGCTGCATTTTCGTTTAGACCTGCCTTTCGGAAGCAGTTTTTAATGGTTGAAACAACGACTTGGTCCCAACTTTGAGAGACCTAGTCAGCGGTGTCACCAACATTTACCTTTTTTATAGCATCAACTAAAACAATCACATCTTCATGGGATAAAAGAAATTCAAGAAGCATCTTGTGATATTTAACCTTAAAGTTTCATATGATTCCAGAATGCAAAGGTTGGGTCCTTGCCGTCGTGTTTGGTGGAAGGAAAACAAGTTCGACATTGGAAAGCTCCATTTCTGGATGACAAGGGGCATTGTCGAGAAGAATAAGGGCCTTTCGATTTTCAATCTGCATTTTGGCGTTGAATTTCTGAAGATATTCCAGAAATATCGTTCCTGTCATCCATGCTTTGGAGTTTGCCTTCCAATTGACTTGACAAGGCGGTTGTTTGTTGAAAGCTCGTGGCATCTGCGACTTGCCAATCACTAGTGGTTTAAACTTCTCACTAGTTGTTGAACAAAAAAGAACAATGGTAAGTCTCTCCTTGGCCAACTTGCCTACTTTGCATTTTTGATCTTATAGTACCAAGCTACAGTTTGGCACACCTTTCCAGAGAAGTCCAATTTCTTCCATGTTCCAAATATCCCTTGTGTCGTAGCCTTGAATAATGTTGGGCAAGTTCTGTTTCCATTGGTTGACGACATTTTTGTCCATTCCAGTGTTTTCTCCAGACAACAAACGAAATTGTATACAATGGCCTTGCGAAACGCCTCCAACCAACCATTCGATGCCCTAAAATCATTCAAACCAATGTTGGCCACCACTTGTAGAGCTTTGGTTTACAAAATTGGGCCAAAAATGGGAATGTTTCGACAACGAGCGTTGGTGAACCATTCATAAACTCTTTCATCTATGACCTTGCCGTTGCCGCTGATTCGCGCAGGTCTTTTTTGAGAAAGACTTGTGAATTCAGAAATAGAACTTATAATCTCGCTCTTGTTTTTTTTCCAGTTGACAATCGTACTAATGAAGATAGAATACTTTGCAGTGCAAGCTTTCACAGACATCCCACTGTCCAAATCTTGCAATGTTTTGGCCTTTTCTGTTAATGTTTTTTTGGTGTACTTTCTTTTTCCACTCATGGTTCGAGTCTTTCTTCTTTTTGAACAACACTTGAATGTGTTACAGCTATTGTATGACAAAATCCAAATGAACTGTGAAATGACTGTTGTATTCACGGAGTGACTCACGTAGGTGTTCAATGTGACAAGGATTATTTCAGTGGAGCGTTCCGGAATTTGTGTTTAATGTTCAAAGTTATGGGGTTCATTCTGAGAAGGTCTATTAATATGGCCAAAATCATCGTGCGTCATGAAATGTTCAACGTAAGGAGGGGTTCATTCATAACGAGTGTTCAATTTGATAGTTTTCACTATACCACGAAAAGACCTGTAACCCTAAATTTATGATGAAAGCTTTTTCATTATCACCTCACACCACTGTTGGTGCCTTTTTTTATGTGCATTATGTTGCATGCTAGTGATCTAATGATGAAACCCCTTTTTCTACAAGAATTGCAACATCTCAATTTAGCAATGGTGTGCCCAATTACAATCAAGTTATAATTCAAATGCTATCGATCAAACTTGTATGCAGTTTTTCATTTTTGGATCGGCTTTTCTTTGTTTATTGTAATCTGCAAAACCTTACAAAATTTTGGAAATTGTTAATGAGATTTTCACAACTATTTATGTACATGATATGCTTACAAATGTGTGTAGAATGAAATATTAGTTTACAAATGTGTGTTGGAAGAGATATTGAAATGAAGGTATACTTACAAATGTGGGATGTTGAACAAAGTTGTAGTTTAATCAAATCACATAGTCATGGTGAACATATGAGTTCTACCAAACACTAGACATTATGAACATCGATGCATATTCAAGGCCAATATACCATTTTAAGATTGACATGGTTGTGGCATGAATCAATTTGTTTTTCCCCAATTTGTAAGTCAAGTAGAATTGCCAAAACCTTTAAATGTGCCATGAATTAAAAATGTCCATTTGTTTGAAACACTTTGTATTGCAAAATGGTTCTTCAAATATGCCTATTTGTTGCATAATTTTGTGACTATAATTTCATGAGCAATTTGCCACTAGTGTGATCAAATATCTATCATAAATCATGTTCAATATGACCCGAAGGTGGATTTTTTGTTATGATCAAGGTCAATGATAAATCAATGGGAAGTTGTTACAAGTTTCACCATTTTCTCTTCCCAATCATATATTTTCAAACATGTTAGTAAAGAGATTTACTTGATGAACTTGAAGAACTCATTTGGAGTTGTGCGGGTTTTCGTAAGGTTATTTGATTCCATTTATACCTTGAAGAGTTACTACCTTGGTATGAAATTTGTTGAAGAGCCACTTAACATTCAATGGGTATGTACAAACAATAACTAAATTATAACCCAACTTTATAAATGTTGCAAATTAGTTTTGTGACCTCAATTAGATGTTGATTTAAGGCCAAGTCCCCTCAAGAATTGCAACAAAATAGCTGCATTCAAAGAAATTTTGATAATGAATCTACCATTGTGATCAAAGATGTGTTATGTCATGATCATAATTGTTTGTGAAATATGTGTGACCTTTCAAAATTCTTAAGATCAATGTAACAACTATGGGAAATAGCAGGTTTCAACATCAACTACACAGATTTCAAAATCTTCTATTCCTTGTCATATATCATGCCACATAGGTAAGGAAATGACATTTGATGCTTGAAGATTACATTATTTAATTGGAAAATAATGTTGGTAATTTTCTTCCAATGTTATCTTTTTTATTATTTAAACCTTGAAGAGTTGTTGTTCAGGTATGAAATTTGATCCATCGGTACCATTGTGGTCTAACGCATTCAATTTCAAACTTTAACATTAGTGGATAATTTGGTAGATTTTGTCGACACTTGACAAGGAACATGTGGCATTGCTAAACCAATGTTTACTTCTGGCATGACAAATTACTTCACATGAAATTAATAGTTACATATGCAGTTGGTGCAACCATGGCACACATTTTCATTTGTATCCAAATGGACTAGATGCTTGCATGTTCTACTTGGTTTGGTTGATTTTTTGTAGATTTAATGATCTAAAGTTTGTGTTGAATTGATGATCAATCCAATTCAACCAAGTGGGATTCACATGAGTTGTTATGGCCACATACAAGTTTGATCAAGTTGGGACCATGATCAAGTGATAAATGATCTTGGGGCCAAATCGTGCAAAGAGAACCATTGGGTGAAAATCCTAAATAGTGTGCACAACGAGTACTACTACAAAAGCATCTTTGTTTGTTCAGATCATGTGCAAGGTTGTCAACATCATTTTCCACCATTGCATAATAAGAAGATGCTAAGGATCAAAGTTCCTAGCAACAATATTAGAAGAAGTTAAATAGACAAAATAAATGTCTCCTTATAGTACACACGTATTTCAATTCTTTTGAACTAGTGCAGGACCTACTTGTGTATAATTTATGATAGCTTGATTACCTACACTATCCACCATAATCTAGTAATTGAATGATTTAAATAATTGGTGGAATCTCAACGTTGCTACTAGTTTTAAGGTTAATGTCTATGTTGGTGGATATTTCAAGAATGATTTGCAGCATATTCTTGCGAGTTTTCATTTTTGAACCGCCTTATTCAAACACTTCATAATGAATATAGAGTGGTGTTTGAACTAGAGTGCATGGAGAGCTATGGAAAGTAAGTGGAAACTAATACCTTTTCAATTCTATCAAGGATAATGTATGCATACCATGTCATAACTTTACTTTTTCTTTATTGTTCATTGGTGATGATGTGATTTCTAGTAGTTCTCTAGCATATGTACATGTATTTGGAGTTCGTATGTTTGACTAGATATAGAATGTAAATGAACATGTGTTAAATTGGCCACAATATAGCCAAAAATGTCATGCAAGAATTCCTTGTTTTGAAGCACCTTTGTGAATGTGATTAATTGTCAATAAGACTTCAAGCTATCGATCATGTCACTAATAGAAATATTATTGCATGTGACTATCGTTTGCAACTAGTTTTTAGTCACAAATGACATTTGTGACTAAATTGGTTGTAGTAGCAAATGATAAATCGCATGTGAACACCAATTGCATGTAACGAATGAATTTTTTTTTCATCAAATACATATATGGCAATCGTATAATGTATACATGAACAATTTTGCAACTAAAATTGTAGCTATATTGGCCACCAATTGCATTTTGCCATGTGGCACCCACTTGACCTACGCCACATGGCACCTATATAACTTACATGGGACATAAGTTTAAACATAAGCCATGTGGCACATGTCTAAACCTAGGTGCCATGTGGCACTTAGTTTATTTAGGTCTACACATATGCCATGTGCTACTTTTAGGCTAGGCCTAGATTTTGGCTGCATGGCACATAGGCTAGGTTAGAGCTATGCCGCTTAAGCTAGGCCTAGATTTAAACCACATGGCATCTATTAAAAATACCATATTTCTTTTTGGGTTTAATTAAGCTTGAGTTCTTTTAATTGGTTCATCCCAAAATGCAATTGCATTTTAATTTATACATTGTGTTCCTAGGGCACCTCCTTATGTAGTTGACAAAATTAAAATGGGAAGCAAAAGATATGGGATTAATTTTATAGTTGCAACTAGTCGTGCAACTACTTAGGCTACTAATGACTATCTAATTTAACCTACTACTTTTAACCTAACTTACAACTTACTAACCTAGCCTATTAATTAACACATTTTATGATGCGGCACCTAGTTTAATCATGTTGCCATGTGGCATGGAAAAAGGTTAATTAGGTGCCACATGGCATGGCCTAAGCCTAGTCTATGTGCTGTGTGGCATGTCTAGTATAGCTTAAGTGTCACATGGCATGTCATATATAATTGCCATATGGCATGGCCAAAGCCTTGCCTAGTTGCCATATGGCATGTCCTAGACCTAGCATATGTGCCACATGGCATGGTTTAAGCCTAGCCTAGGTGCCATGTGGCATGGATAAAATTAACCTTGGTGCCACATGGCATGTTTTAACTTAATTAAAATGTCACATGGCATGTCCTAGCTTAATTTAGGTGCCAGGTGGCATGTTTTAGCCTAGCCTAGGTGCCACACAACATCACCTAGGTTAAGCTAGGTGCCATGTGGCATGTCATAGCTTAGATTATGTGTCATGTGACATGGCTCAGGCCTAACACAAATGCCATGTGGCATGGCTGAAATGTAGCCTATGTGTCATGTGGCATGGCTTAGGTCGAACATATGTGCCATGTGGCATGTATGATGTTGTGCCTAAGTGTCATGTGGGATGGCTTAAACCTAGCTTATGTGCCACACGGCATGGCCTAGGCTTAACATATGTGGCATGTCCTATGCCTTGCTTAGATGCCACATGTCATAGCTTACGTTAGGTGGCACATGGCATGGCCTAAGCCTAACATAAATGCCACATTACATGGCTTGGGCTTAACCTATGTTCCACATGTCATATCTAGGCTTATATGTAGATGTAAACAATGCCACATGTCACCAAGCCTAAACTAAGTACCATGTGGCTTAGGCTTATAGGTAGGTAGGTAGGTACTAATAGGTAGATAGGTATATATATATCTAGGTATGTCCTTGCTAGCTAGGTAGCCTAGATACCTTATACAACTAACATGTGACTATCTTAGTTACATTTGCAATTAAATGTATATACAATGTTGTAAAAAAATAAAAAAAATATAAAAAATAACACAATTTAAGGATGAAATAGGTTATAGTTGGAACCTAGTTGAAAAGAAGACCAAATTTTATCCAAATTTGAAAAGTAGTTACATAGGCAACCATTTATAGTCATAGGTGACATTTGGTCACGCAAGGCTTGGTTGCAAATGACAAGATTTCTAGTAATTTGTGTGATTGATAAATATTTTGTTGGACATAGCTTATAGCATGGGGAGCACATAATCGGATTTGTAGTTCTTCGTATAATGTAAATCAAAACTTTAACCCCTACATATCTGACCTAAGAGCCAAGTCAAGCAAGGTTTTACCATATAAGTAGCGCTGGAGCAATTACATATAGTGCAAGATTATCTAACAATTACAACTCATAAAACTAGAATTGTGGACTTGGTATATGCATTTTTTACATGTATTTGATGACTCATTTGGATGGTTCTTATAGTGCCATGATTATGAAGAAGGTTCTATTTTCAATAAATCATGGCAGCATGCTGCAAAACATGAACATGGGAAAGGACATGACCTAAACAGGTATGCCAAGGATTCATTGATCTCCTTGCCAATTAATAGTTTTTCCAACCTCTAGTTGGACCCAAGTTCAACAACCAATTTTGCTTCTAGTTCTTACCAAGTATATATTTTTCAATCCATGTATAACTTCAATTGTTAGAAATGCAACCATCACTTAGGTTTCTATACCAATTTGAAGAACTTCAACCTAATGTTATTTAGTGTTGGAAATCTAGCAATACATTCAAGATCTAGTGTTGCTATTACACCTCATGGAACCAATCAAACCCGATCTGCAACCTATATCTCAAAAATAAACTTGGGCAAAAACATTCCACATATTTGAATAATACACTGCCAATCATTTTGGGTTAAGGAAATATAGATGCCCATGCACATTTTGTTGTGGAGGCAGGAGGCTTGTATTGTGCTACTCCACGATCAAGGGTCATTTTTGAAAACATGGTCATGACTACACTTTCACTAGACCTATATTAGTACATAACTATACCACTTTTTTTATAAATTTCATCAAATAATGCTTCTAGGATTCTAGTGTTGTGTACTTTGTGTACATGTTCAAACCTTTCATTCGTTTTAACCATGATCATGAGGTCCTTGGGCAATAAGACTTTATTTTGATGTAAGTAGATGAAATTCAACCTCAAAAATTGTTCTTCATTTGCATTACAAATATACATTCATTCACATCTTTGCATTGATTACAAACACACATCTATTTGTAGTTCATCAATACACTGAATTCATGATTATTTCTCATAACCAGAATTTGTAATTTAGAATATAATGTCAAAAACTACAAACAAAATTATAATTTATTTTCATGATATTTTTAATACAACAAATGATTCACACATCAAATTGAATGTAGAAATTAATGGAGAAGTCTATACTTCCTTGTTTACCAAAAACTTCAACAAAATTACAATAAAAATCCATGTTCTACGGAAGTGTAATCAAATAGCAAATCAACTTTGTAATATTCAACATTAAAATCTATAGTTTTTTTCAAAGTACCTACATTTCTACTCTTACTCCAAAAATGTGTGTTTATGAATGTCCTCAACTTTCCCAAAACTCCCACTCTTAAGCAATCCCCAAGTCACCATCAATAAGAATAACAAAACAAAACTCAACAATAATTCAAAATTTAAACCCCCAATTGTCTAATGGCCTATTCTTATCCATAATGCCTTGTAAGCCCCAAAACTTATATATTTTTCCTACTCCCTTAACAAAAACACACTTCAACGAAGTAATCACTAAAAGCATCAAGTCCTCAGACGAAGGGAAGAACATGAAGTTTGAATCTGATTCAGATTGAAGGAATTTCCAATGTAAGACTTCAACCAAAACCACGTTCAATGCATGCAAGTATGGCAAAAACCCCTGCAAACCTTTTTAGCCAACTACATTGATGGTTGGAAGGAAAGGCAATCCTGGTAGGCGATATACTGGAAATGGATACTCCACCGAAATATTTTTTTGGTGGCAACCTTATATAGAGTTTAAGTGAGGCCACCGAAGAACACCACCCTTTTAATACCTCATTTTCGGTATGGGGTGAATTTTTCCTTCACCAACCGAAACCAAAAGGGTCCTAACTCCTTCGATTTTGTCTTCACTGAAAGGTTTACAGGACCACCTACTTTGGTTCAAAGAATTTGCCTATATAGTGGGTAACATTTCAACAACTTTTTGATTGGCCACAATCGAAAAGGAGGCTACAAAGGAAGTGATGCAGAAAAATTTACAAGAGTTAACAGGTTTGAAAGGCCAACTATTGCAACTACATAAGGCCAACCGATAGGACGTTCTTACCATACAACATCTACAAATAAAACTGTAGAACTTGGAAGGCATAGGAAAAAGGGTATTGAAATTAGAAACTGAAAACTCCAACTACTAGAATGAGTTATCAAATCTTCACAAACGCCTTACCAAAATTGGTAAGACGTTGGGTTCCATCAATTCGGTACGAGCAAAGCTTAAGCAGGCTTTGGAGTAGGAGCAAGCAAATCGGAAGGCGATGGAACAATCTTTGACCTTTACTAAAAAGTTATTTATTTCAACCAAAAGGAAAGTATAGCGATTGGAATAACAAAATGAATCTCTTATCAAAACCACAAAAAAATAGTAACTAGAGCTATAGCGATTAATTGAAAAAACTCGGGTGCTACAACAAGATTAAAGGAGGTTTGGAAGAACCTGAATGTGATTCAAGAAGAGTTGGATGCGCCAGTAGAAGAGATGAGGGCTTTAAGGCAGAGGGCGAAGCTTGTAAACCTCTACCACTACTAGATGGAAGAGTTTGACAACTTGAAAATGGAACATGCATTTATGAAGGTTGAACTTTTGATTTATCAGAAGAGGAGAAAAAGGAATCAAGTCGAGCAATGGGACCTGTACAAAGAACAAGTTAGAGAAATTATCTGGGAGGCATTTGAATCCTACTAAAAAGACGAAGAGTTGTACCGCTTATGTTTGGAGACCTACTAACAACTGATATCGCCTTCCAAGCCTGGCAAAATGTAAACCAAATCTACATTTGAATCTAACATGCATGGAAGTGAAGAGTAGAGTGAAGGCGGGAAAATAGAGGTGGATTCGATAGTCACACCGGAATTGTGACCCAGTAAACCGGAAGTAGTTCTTGGTACTGGGGTTTTCTTCGGTGCTGCAAACGGTTCTAGCAAAGTAAAAGGTACTACACTTGTTTTAGCCCATATGCCTACTGAAGTTACGGTTGTTTTTGGTGAAGCAATAGATTAGGAACTTTCCGACACAACATTCAAGGATGGGCATGCCAATTTGGAGGTTGAATTTAGTATGGAGGAGGGGATTTTGATTCTAGTCCAACCATAATCAACTACAACCCCTATTGCCACTATACCACTAGTGGAAATTGGCCAAAATGTAACCACTCTATTTGGAACTATATGCAACTATTAATTATTTACAACTATATTTGGACATTTTTACAACTATTTCTTGTGTTGATCATATTTGCGATTACACTATAACTAGTTTGTGACTATTTTGATGTTTATTCTATACATGTGAACAACATTTAATTTGGTTTGCATCTAAGAAAAACAATTTATGTCCCATTAGTTACAAACATGACCAATTTAGTTGCAACCTTATGAATATACAAAGGTGTATTTTGTGAATTCTAAAGAATATAGTTGGGTGTATTAGGATTTATAAATGTATATTTTGAATGTATATGAACAACCATATTATATGTGTATTCAAGTAATATTATTAGCATAAATGGCTTCGATATTATGGTTACACTAATTAATGTATATTTTGAGCATATTAAAATTTTATGTAAAATATTTACCAAATATATTGTGCCCATATTACACCATCTTATTATATTTCTTAAAATGACAAATGAAATTTATTAATATTAATATTAATATTATGTATTAATATTTAATTACATGTAATAAAAACTAAATTTCAAAATCATCTTTGATTAAATTTTTTTAAATAATATTTTTTTACTACATAATGATCAAAATGATGATGATACTATAATGATAGGAAAAATAATTATAATAAATCATAATAGCTCTAACAAGTGACATAATCGTATCTAATAATAATAACAAGTAACCTAAGCTAGCTACAATTTTTTATATATTACTATAAGTAATCAATTATGAAATATTATTATATTATAATAATTACCAGGAAATATTTATATAAATATAAATTTTTATATTTCAATTTTATAATTAATATTTATTAATTATGAATTACTCAATGATTATAATAAATGACTGATGTATAATTTTTATGTTCTGTTTTATTATTTTATAATAATTACTGTAGTAGTTAGAATGGAAATATAATAAATTATTATGCAAATGAAAAAATTATTTTCAAAGGAAAAATAAATTTATTAGAAATATAAAATATTTAATGTTAGAGCTCATAAATAACTATAATGAGTGAAGTAATAATATGAATAATAAAAATAAAATAGTTAACCTAGGCTAGGTTTTAATTATATTATTAAATTTAAAACACTAGTACTCAATATTTATAATTAATAGTTAATAATTAGTTATTATTAAAATATTAACCAATTACTAATTAATTAAATTGGTTGATAGATCATTATAGTTAATATATAATTAAAACTAAATATGATTATTGTTTATCTAGCTAATAAATAAATATTATTTAATAATATAATTAATTGAATAATCATAATATATTGATGATTATTACTATAAATAATTAGTTAGTTTTTAGTTTAGCTATTGATTAATTAAGTAGCAAATTTATTAATTAATTTATCTATATTTTATTCATTAAATAATTAATAATTTTATTAGTTAATTAGTTGATTTATTAGTTCATTAGTCAACTATTTAATTAGCTAGTTAGTTGTCACTTACTTATTTAATTATATACTTTTCAAGATGAGAATGAAAGCCAAAACATATGGGATAAACTTTTTAATTACAAGTCGTTTAGTCACAAATGACTTTGATTTTTCTATATGTGAGTATTTTTATTATATGTTTGCTTTAGGTTTGTTTCTATAGAAGGTTTATGAGGTTGCCCTATTGAATTTGGAAAGTTTCCTTTGCGTCAAAGCTTTTTGTTTACCTAAAAATAATAAAAAGATTTCTTCTTTGGCTCCCTTATTTTATTTCTTTTAAAATTTGGTAGTTCATTGAGTGGCCTTAAGAGTGAATCTCATGAGTGGATTCGTTGTTTACGGATGGAGGGATGTTGATGCATAATTGGTCTTGCTACGAGCAATGGGCAACAAGAAATTCAATTTACAAAATTTTATGCTATCAAATTGTGGTGTAATTTATTAAATAGTTCAAAAAGTATTGAAGTTGGTGCTTTGGTTAAAAGTTTAAATGGACTAGAATGAATTGTGATACAAGTTTTATAAGGGGTTTTATTGCTAAGTTTTTAAAACATTAGTGACTAGAGTCATTAAGGTCGGACAATGGTAAATTATTTAGACTGTTCTAATGGGATTACCATCTTCCTTAAGCTTGATGTGAGTTAGCTTCAATGGCAATGGGCATAATTTTTAATTTCATTTGATCTTTTTTTTCATTCTATCATTTAGTCAATTTATATTCCAAAACCCAATGATTTGCAACTTCATTAAATGGCGTTGTTGTAAATTTAATTTCTACAACATGATTATTTAGGTCCTTGTCTGATTTAATTTAGATTGTTAAGTTTAATTGTGGCAGTTTAAGTTGTCGGTGAATGAAAAGCTTCAACCTTGTTTGGCTTACTTATTTGCACATTGTATTTATGCACCGAATTCCATTTTGAAAGAATTTGCATAATTCCAATTGAGATGAGACCTTTTTTGAAGCTTACGACATTTGAAAAACATTGTATGCATGATGTTTGAAGCTGAATATGTTTGATTTCTTGTGTTTGTTTATATAGAACCTTAGATTCCAAATGTCATGAACTAGAGTCTACAACTCCAAAATTTGATGGAGGTTATTTATCTTATATAAGTCCAAAATCTATTACAACTCAGGAATGTTTAGAACCTAGATTACATTAGTCTATTTAATTTTCTAATACTTTAATTTGATGGAATGTTTTGCTCCTATACAAGTCAATTTGACCCTTCTCATGAACATGCACCTTCTCTTTGGACTTATTACTATGCTTCCATTGATGGAAGCAATTGGTTCTTTGCTAAAGTTTATGCAAAGGCAAGATGTTTTTATATCTAATTTCATTGCAACAGTAAAGGTGTGTTAGGGTCAATTGTACAAATTATATTGTGATAACAACACAAATTTCAGTGGTGATGAGTTTTGGTCATTAAACAAGTTGATGGTATGTGACCATTGGCAAATCCACATGAAGTGGATCATAGACTATAACAATGATTCCATAGAGCACCTTGCCTTCATGCTGAATGGGGAGAAAATCTAAGCACATTGGGATGCCATATGTTTAAAAACAAGTGCGATGCTCCTAGTGACATAGGTTACCTTTGCTCATGTTCTTTAACTTGTAAAAGTTGAATGTAATTGTAAGAAATGTTTTTCATGAATTTGGTTTGTCATGAATCCAAAGGTTGTTTTAATTCCATTAGTTCTAAAATCATTTTTTTAACTCTATTAAGATTGACTAGATGGGAATAGAGCTTCAAATCTAAGTAAAAATCTAAGTTTTGCAAAAATTTGGTGTGTGGCTTGAAGTTGGAAATGGTAATGGTAATTGTTTGGTTAATTGAAGAACTTGATGTTCAATTTCTTGAGCAAATAGTATTAAATGCCATAGGATTTTTTTATCCCTAATATTGGTTGTAGGCGGATGTAAACATTACATTTCCTTGACATTTGTAGGTGTTGAAGGACTTTTATAATAGTGAGCACACATATGGAATTCAAAAAATGGCAATTCTGCTTTGGGGTACTTGTTATTTCAAGTTGGGATTTAGATGCACAACAAGGACTCTTTAAACTTACCATGAAATCAAATGCTTATCAAATGATGGCAGAAGTGGTGGTGTTGGTAGTTGATAAAGTGAATCCATGCTGTGAATCCTTTGATTCGTTTGTGAAATGTGATCAATGTTTCTCATCTCTTGTCCCATACCTTCCAAAGTATTTAAAGATAGTTGAGATTGCTATGATGCATGTTTTGGGATCCATCAAGGATGGGCCATGTTTCAGTTCTATTTTAATTTTAAAAAGTAAGTTATGAAATTGCTTAAATCCACATTTGCAGTTAGTTATTGTTATGTATGCACAACAATTTTCACATTGGACACATTTCCTTATGCAACAACATTTGAAAGTTGGGCAAATGTTATGATAGCTATTGGTCAAGGTTGATATGAGTTTGTTTTATAGTATTTATTTTGTTCATGGTTTCCATGGCTATAACAAGTTTTGGATGTAGTTAGATTTGGTATGGGTGTTATTCTACACTCTACATGTCATGTTTTTCAACAAATAACTAGGAGCTAAGGAATTTGAATTGTTAGAATACAATAGCTTTTGAAATGTATTGGCCAAAACATATAAAGCAAGTATAAATAATGGGTGCCAATAGGAACACTAAACTTTAAAAAAAATTGCCCAAAATTACTTTGAATATAATGGCTATAGCCATTTTTGGTCTTCCAAAAAATTGCAATTTTTGCCACTTCTACATCCACACTTTGGTTGCTATTGCCACATGTGCCACAAAGCAAGAAGGGAAAAAAAAAACCTTCACAACTAGTTATTATGATTTATGATGAAGGTGGTGGTTTGACATTTCATGAATGACATTCATCATGTTATGACACACTCATTGTTGTGTTATGTTCAAAGTTTTGGTGTTGAGTACTCTTTACAATTTCGTGGACATATTCTTTTTATATTTAAAGTTTTCTAGAAGGTGGATTACTATGTGGTGCATGTCTAATTTGTGCAACTAATGAGGGCTTGAAATCTCTATTTGTGAATGGATTGGGAGCTCACATAGCCTTTGTAAAGTTTTTCACATACAATTGGTTTTGTGTGCAATTATAATTTTTTTAATAATTTTTACGGAATGCTATCACAATTTATTTATTTAAAAACTCTTTCCCATATTCTTCATAGTCAAATGTTCAACCTCCTAAATTTGTGAGTTAGTAAAAGGCCCAAAAATTGAACATGTGGCCTTGATTCTCCCCATTTTTCCTAATTTAAAATAATATAAAATGATATCATAATAGCCTTTCTCACTAATGTAACAAGAGACTAGATAAATAATAGTTGGGTTTGATATTCAAAAAAAAATCTTTAAAAAAAATTAATTTGAACAAAATAACTTTCAACATTGCAATAGAATGTTGCATATATATTTGGGTATGATGCTCAAAGAGCCTTTCCAATAATTCAATCAAAATGGCTTTCACCAATGCAATCAAAAGCTAGAAAAATAATAATTGGTTGTGATGTTCAAAAAGTCCATTGAACTTCTTTAAGTTATTGCACATATGTATTTGAAACCATCAATATATTAAATCCTTGTTAACTTGTTATAGATGTGTCTTTACAAGTAGAAATTATATTTATGCATAATCAAGTTATAATCCAACAATTACATTGACATAATACCTATAGATATATAAGATTTTCGTAATTGATTTTCTCACTATGATGATATAAGTCTTGACATGTTCTTTACTTCTTTTTATCTTAAAGTACATTCATCAAAAATAATTTTTGATAATAACCAAATCAAGCATCTTGCACTTGAGGTACAATGGTGAACTTCCTTTCAACATTAGCTAAAATCAACATAAATATATATATATATATATATGTACATGATGTTATACAGTAATATATATAATAAAGTGCATTCCAATTTTAGATCTTGAAATTTGTATAAATTAAAAGTTGTTTGATATAGGGTTGAGTGTAAATATGATGGAATGCCATGATAGTTTCATAATTATGTGTCCAATCAGGCATTCATTACAATATACTTTGGTGTAGTAAGGTTGAATCCCCTCATTATTTTCATACAATTGGCTACAATGGAAATCTTGTTGTTTCAACCCTAGCTTGGGAAAATTTTTTTACTTTAAACTCATGAAAAACTAATGTTCAATAACCTAATTTGTTTGTTCATTCAACCAAGTGGCCTTGATACATTGCCACATCTTCCAAACCACATGTGGATGTTTTATAAGAGTAAAAAACAAACCTTCTTGGCCTTGAAATTGATTCAATGTGTTGCACACAATGAATGTAACTCCAAAGGATTAATTAAATGTATGGCTCTATCGTATGGAACAAGTAAAAAGATGGCATCCATCCTAAAATAAAACATTGTCACTTCTTAAATAAGGTTGGAATACACAACTTTTGCGCCCTTTGTTGTCAAAAAAAAGGTGGGGGGGACATCCACTAATTGCCAAATGCAATTATATGGCATCTCAAGGTTTTAATAAGGGTTGCATATTTATTTGAATTTATAAAAAAAACCAATTCTAGGTTTTTAATATTTTAAAAGTAGAAAATTGTCAATTTTAATATTTTGGAAGAAATCAAAATCAAAGAATTATTACTTTTAGTTATTTCAAAAACCTCAAAAAATTGATGGCTTTCATCAAAATTTTGATAAATAACCAATGGGTTTATAGATGATTGTTTGATATTTTCAAAGAAATTGAGAACCATGGTTGTACATCAAAAGTTGGTTCTTTTATTTTTTGAGAAACATAGTTATTGACCTTAAAAACAACCTAATTGATAACCATTAGGGTTTTCTTCAAATTTCTAATAACCACCCCAACATTGGTTTTAATTATTAGAGCTCAAATGAATTTTCATGAAAGTAATTCACATGAGTAGTAAAAGGCAAACACTAAGTAAATGCAAATTTGTCAAATACTTTCATTTCCTTATATTTTCATCAAATGGGCAACTTCTTTAAAGACCTTGTATAAGGAAGTGTGACCAAGTTCCTTGGAATTTTATCCATTGTGTTATTTTTCCAAATGCCTTCATTTTCTTGGTTTTTAATCCATTGTGCAACTTCCCCTATTGCTTTACCACCAAAGTGAGGCAATGTCTTCAATATTCATTGTTTTGCACCTTCCCAAGATGCATCCTTTAGCCAAGTTCCCCAAATGCCTACATTAAGGAAGTTCTTTAGTTTTCATCCATCATGCAATTTCCCCAAATGCTTCCCTTGAGTGTTGTGACTAGGATCCTAAATGCCTTCTTGAAAAAAAACCCCATGTGACCTTACCCAAATTTTCATTCATTGTACAATTTTCCCATGTATGCTTTGCTAGGATAAGTGTGGCCAAGTACCATGAATATCCATCCATTGTGCACCTTCCCTATGCTTCCTTGGGGAAGTTCTTCAAGTCTTCATTTGTGCAATTTCACTATGCTTCCCCGTAGGAAAATGTGGCCAAGTTCTTTAGATGCCTTCATTGTGGAAGTTCTTCAAATTTCCATCCATTATGCAACCTTTTCCACAAAAAGCTAATTAAGCATTTCACCCATGAAGGTGGCATATGAAGATTTAAATGCTAAGTGTTAAAAATGATCTTCCATATTTCAATAGAAAATTTTAGTCCTAAGCCAATGTACCATATGTCTTGTTAGAACTTGATTTTGAAATTTAGATACATTAAAACTTCAAAAACTTGAAGAACTTTTCTTGTTGGGTAACACTAGTAAACAAACCCAAATATGTGTACTTTTTGTACTGGATATTGAATTGTATTTAATTTATTGCATTTCTTGAACTTGGTGCTAATTAAAGAGTAAAAATAATGATGTGTTCCCATGTGCGTAAATAGACTACCATTCATATATTTGACAATTCTAAACTTGCAATTAGTTGAACAATGATGACGTTAGTGTATGATGTAGTTTGATGACACTTCCTCCTTTAATCTTAACAAAAATTTATTGAGTTTCAATCATGGTCATATGACATGGTTTTTAAAAAAATAATGAATTTGAAGCATGTGCATCACCTTAAATGGACATTGAACAAAAGGTGGCATGTAAATATCAATATGAAATCAATTTAACTTCAAAATACAATAAAGAGGATTTTTTTTTTGGGTAGCATATGTAGACATACTCCTTTATGTTAAAAATCTAGAATATCCATGCAAAAGGATTTGGATTATAAGATTTATGCTAGGCATCTCCATGTTCCCCTTTCAACCCAATTTGAACACCATTAAGCATAAGGAAGTTACTTTGTTACATTTATTTTTTTAGTTAATCCAATTGCCAAAAAATCAATAAATAAAAATGGAAAACAAATATATGAAACCTTTCAATTTCAAGAATTTCATTTCCACATAAATTTCTTCCAATTGTTTAAATTGAACAATGTGACATCCTATTTTTGTTGCCATCCCCTACAAACCTTCTTTGTACAACCAAGTGATCATGTCCATGCACATGTTGAAAGGGAGGTAAGGATTTAATAATTACCAATTTTTTTAATCCCAAAACTAAACTGTAGAGTTAGGTGAGTAATTATATAAACCATTTGAAATGTCAACATCACATTGCACCATGTCCACACTCTTTGCTACTAGAATGCATAAATTCTTATTGTTAATTATATAAAGGATGAGAAAGTCTTCCTTTACATTGTTGATTGTTGCTAAAACTTCAACCACAACCACGTTCCCCTTTTTGTTGTCTCCTATGTGTAAAATATATATTAATACAAGTAATTAAAAATAATTTGACTAAGTCTTCACTATGATTGCACTATAGTGATGATGTTCACATAATTATACATAAAATCCGTTTGATATATATTATTAATATATAGTGTTAAGAGACAAAATAAACTTAAATTTTTTGTAACTTTGGTAGGGATTGGCTTGTCAAATTATCAAGTTTTAAAGATCTTTCTAAGTCAATAGTTGTAGACTTTAAGAGGGTCACCCCTTAAGGAATCATCAAAATAGGTAAGGGTATCAATTAATCTCATGGTTGGCACTATACTTCTACCAAATAATCTTCAATAGCTATTCAAAACAATTAGCACGACCCTTCAAGAGGGTATAAAAACTTTATTTTGAAAAAAATTGAAATTGTTTTTGGTTTATTTACTTTTAGGCATTTTTGTAACTTCATTTGAATGTACAATTCTTTGATTTATGTTTTCTTTGACATTTATGTGGCTATAAAAACATGAGTTGTACCAAACTCCATCTAGTTCATAATCGTATAATTTGGTTTGTATTAGTGTTGTGTGTGTAAGTGTCAATAGTTGTATATATGGCATGTAAATGATTTACACTTACATGTCCAAACTTTTTACACTTACACTTGAAGGCAATGTAAATATTTGTCAAATACATTTACACAACCTTGTGTAAATGTTTTGGGGTTTGTAAATGAAAGTGTATATACTATAATTGACCATACCTTCTTGCAAATTCATATTAATAATTAGTTGTGTGTGCATCCCAAAACTCAATTTTATTTTATTTTTGCAAATGGACCACATTGGTTAATACTTTGATACTCCTTAAACCTTGGGGGGGCGGCACTTGTTAAAAAAAAAAAAACGTGAATAAAAATATAAGGTGCAATATGTTGGTTGTTGGGTAAAAATTAGAAGTCAATTTTTTTTTAAATGGTACATTTTATTCAAATAATCAATTTAATTATAATATAGGGTATGTAATAATATGAAATAATGGATTATAATTATATAAGGTGGCTTTAATATGTATATATTAGAAAGTTAGATAATAATAGAGTGATAAAAAGAAGGTTGAAGAATAATCTACTATGCTTCCTCATTTACCCTTTCTCTATAGACTTTTCTTCAGTCAACAATTAGCCCTATATCTAAGTGATATTAATCATAAAAAAT
>Ga0116229_10000708_pt1 | contig 47293 bp, 25 predicted proteins | sample S1TSphgellanicum_3_FD_87313 | JGI IMG/M metagenome (GOLD analysis project Ga0116229, IMG submission 87313) | Host-associated microbial communities from peat moss isolated from Minnesota, USA - S1T2_Fc - Sphagnum magellanicum MG | ecosystem: Host-associated > Plants > Peat moss > Unclassified... | reverse complement strand
TTTTTTTTTTTTTTTTTTTTTTTTTTTTTTTTTTTTTTTTTTTTTTTTTTTTTTTTTCTTTTTTTTTTTTTTTTTTTTTTTTTGGTTTGTTTATATCTTGTTGTGAACTTCTTTAATGAATTGGACTTTCATTAGCATTTTCCCTAACAAATCAATTAATTACAGGGTGCAATCACAATTAAATGAGGCAACAATGACAAAGGACTCAACCACAAATGGACCCTTTTTAAACATTTTGATTTTTTCATTAAAAAAATTTTGTGAAAGATTTTTTTTGTAACATGTCCTTAAAAATAATGACAAGTCCCCCAATAAATTATAGGTGTGTTAATTTTTTTTGAATTAAAAAATAAAATAAAAATATTGTCAAATTTTATCTTGAAAAATGATCATAATTTCAATTCATGCTAAAATATGATAATTAATTTAAACATTAATTTTTTGTATCATAAGGGTAAAAACATTATTAGGTGTCTCAAAAGTGGTATTTGAAAGTCCATAATCTAACAATAGTGATTTCATTATAGTTTTAACAATTCAAATCATAAATCCTATAATTATCCCCAATTATTTTAATCATAAATACTAATAAACCAACATATGAATATCCTTAAACATGTGATTGATAAAAAAATCCATGCAAAAGATTGAAAAATTTAAAGTGAAATGGACTCTCAAAGATAAAACTTATAACAATCACATATATATATATATATATGAAAAAATTCAATTCTTCATTTGATGATGTTGTATTTTTTAATTTTTATTTTCACATTACTTTGATGTATTTTTTGAGTCCACATCTTTCATTTTCTTTGTGTGACAAGCTTAATGTTGTTATGTCAAAAGTCCATTACGAGTCCATAATCTTCTTAGAATTCACCCAAATTTTTTATGACTATTCTCATTAAAGTTTATGACAACATGAATAATTAAAAATATGATAATGTTGATTTTGAATATGGCTTTAAGGTTTACATTTGTTTGTAACTTAGAATAATTACAAGTGTGATAGTTCAAACAATCCCCCTATTCATGTTTTCACCCATAAGCCAAAACTTTGTTCATATGTCATACACATTATGACCCATTTACATTTAGCAAATGACTTTCAAAGTTTGAGAATTTTGAAATGATATTTTGAATTTTTAAAACTTTCAAGTATCACAAAATTTAAATTACGAGTGCTTTTCATATGTGGATGGTAGGTTATCATCATCTCGAAGTTTATCCCATTAAAATTTATTTATTAAAAGAGTCATTAGCCTAGTGCTGAATAAAATTGATTTTGGGGTATTCAAGTTCAAAATCCTTTACTAAAACCAAAATTTAACTTATTAAATTAAATTATTTATAAAAAAAATCTTCAACATTCATATATATCATTTAACACAAATTTTCTTGGTCAACATGACATTAAAGTGAAATTACATAAATATGTTTTAAAAATTTGATAGTTTTTTTGTCATTTGACATGGTTTTTGGCTTGTTTGACTATGATTGCACCCTAAAATAAAATTATTATGTGCACAAAAAGGAATTTAATCATCATCACTAGTGGCGCGAAATAGCGCAAAACCCATATTATTACATTTTTTTCTATAGGTGCACATATTTATTGCACCTTTTACCAACCACCGCAAATTGTCCAATTATGTTGAACCATATACTGATTTTTCGTCATCTCATTTTATTGTGTAGCATCACATATTGAACACCTTTGGAGATGTTCTAAAGGCGACAAGGGCTCTAGATTCCACTAATGAAAAAATGCGCCAATGTGGATTAGCACCCACCAATGCACTAGTTGGCCAAACTGTCCATAGGATGGGCTATGGGCTATGTTTTTTCATTTGGTTCTTGACCATGTATTAACTAACATTGTACCACAATCAATTTTTTTGGCTATAGACCTTTGACCTTTTGATTTTTTTGGTTTTTTTTTCATCTTTTATCTCCATACTACTTTCTCACCTATCTAACTTACTAAACTAGTTAACCTTATTGACCTAGCTACCTTGTTGACTTACATCTTGACCTTACCTACCAACTAACAACAAGCCCCTTAATTGCCTACTTTTTATCTTTTCCAGGCCAAGTGTTTTTGGAAAACCTCTATTTTTTCCTAATTAAATTTCTACCTCTTGGTAAAACCTTTATTTCTTCCTATCTAAACCTTTACCTTTTGAGAAAACTTTTATTTTTTCCTTGCTAAACCTCAACCTTTCAATAAAACTTATATTTCTTCTTGGCTAAACCTTTATTTTTTGGCAAAAGGTGAATTCACAAAAAAGGACCATATCACATTTAAACTAGTGTTTAATATTTCATATTCTATGTGGCAATTTAAATGGTTGTTGAAATTTTTGGATTAATCTATATAATAAAATTCAAATTATACCATGGGAACATGTGAATAAATTTAAAATTAATCTAATAACTGAAAGACACCCAAAAATGTTTTTTTAACACTCGTAACATTGTTTTTAACTACAAAAAGGACATGTTAATGGCCTTGAAATATTTTTAAATGACATATTTTGGGCAAAGTTGGAATGTAAACCTTAAAATAATAGTACAAATTTTTCAAAAAAGATTTTTGATGATTTTTTTGAAGACTTTTTTGAAAACTATTCTAAAAATATTCCAAATTAAGGATTCATTTTTAAGCAACCAAGTGGGTGGGTGTTGGTCAGTTTATTGTGAACACACCCCAAAACCTTTATTTCTTTTTTGCTAAACTTCAACTTCTTGACAAAACCTTTTTACTTCTTGGTTAAACTTATATGTTTCAGAAATATTTATGTATTTGTTGGTTAAAATTCTATTTCTTGACAAAACATCTAATTTTTCCTTGCTAAATCTTTTCATATTAGCAAAACTTTTACTTCTTGACTAAACATCTATTTTTCAACAAAACCTTTCTACCTTTTGGCTTAACCTTTACTTTTCACTTAATAAGAAAAATCATATTTGTTGATTAAGATTATGAATTAACACTCAATGTGGCATAAATGTTGTTTATATTATGATCATTGTACCTCAATTTAGTCTCCATCATGTTTTTAATATTTCATTAACCCTAATATATCATACCAATTAAAAGTTGATTATGAGCAATCCAACCAAGCATTTTTGCAATGTGCATCTAACAAGATGATGATATCACACACATTGGATGCAAGCAAATATTTGGTGTTTGATCAACCCCTAGCAAACCTTTGGCATCAACTAGGATGGAAAAAAAACACCAATGATTACTTTATATTGCAACCCCACAAACCCTAATTAAAAAATCAATCAAATACAATGTAAGTATTGCATGGAAGATATGATGGTGATTGTGTACATATTGCAAGTATTGCATTACTCTAAACCTAAGAAACATTAATGTTAGTTAGGTATTGCAAAAAAAAAAATGGTAAAAAAGCCATGCTTTCCTTTTCACATGGAGAAGGAAAGTGGGGTGAAGCTTTATCAAAAGCTTGTTACAATTTGTACATGAAAACATAAACCATGTGATCATTAAAATGGCAATTAGACATTGGTGAAATTTTCACATGATAATATGTTCCCAAAGATTGTAAATAACGCACATGGTATGCAAAGAATATGATTAAAATGAGAATTTTTAAAGCCTACAATGTCTCACTTGCACACCTCATCCTTCAACTTCCCCATTGAGGTGAACTTCAATGTCTTGGAAAGACAAGGCAACTATAAGAATAATAGGTAGACAAATCTAACAATTGTTCAAGTGTGAAAGCAAGGTCTCTGAGCCCTTCAACTTTCACATCCATTGTAGCTATTGGTTGGAAATGACCATCCACATCTAAATGAAGCAAGATGTTGTTCACATGTTAAAACCTCTAGTGTTGAAAAAAATTCCTCTCAATAGTAGGAGTTGGGTCAATTGACATTGATGCAATCTCTTGTGAGGAGGCATGGTCCAAGGAGGAATGATGACAATAAGAGGCAATTACAAACTATACGAAAACAAAATGATGATGACAATAACTACTCACCAATTTACAAAACAAACACAAAAGTAAGGAAAAGAATCTAAAAAAGTAAATAAAAAAATGAGAAATAAAATCAAAATCAATAGACAAACCAAAAAAACTCCTTCAAAAAGATTAGAAGAGACAAAAAAAAGAAGATAAACATAACAGAAGAAAATAGGAAAAATAAAATAAAATAGAAAATAGAATCAAAACACACCCCAAAAAAAACTCCTCATTTTTTTATAGAAAAGATAGAAAAACTAGAGCAAAAGTTGTTTATCCAAAAAATCCTCACCACCTATTCCCCCCCCCCCAAAAAGATGAAAAACTTATAAATATATAATCAAAATAGATAGAAAAACCCAAGAAAAAGCTCAAAAGAGGGAAAAAAAACTTACTAAGAAAAAACCTATTTGACCAAAAACAAGTTGCAAACCCAAAACAGCCAAAACTGCCTCATTCACAACTGAAGTACTGGTGGGTGCTGGTTCACTCTGTCTGGGAAAATGTATTTTTCTTAGGGGCTCCATGGAGCTGAGGAACTTTTCGTATCTTAAAAAGTTCCTACCCAACAGGCATCCCCAAAAAGCGTAAAGAACTTTTGAAATTTAGTCTTTTTATTTGAAAGTGCGTCCCCTGGCAGAATTTCCCATTTTCAATTCCAGGGATGTTACAAAAGTCTTAAAAAGTTGTCCTTTTTCCAAAAAAGGTACCTTACACTTTTGTAAGGTTCTTAAATTTGAAATTGCTCTTCATTTTGGACTTGAGCCCCTGTTGAAGCTCATCATGGATTCAGGGCCCAGCCGTTGGTCAGGCCAAAGAATCGCCTCAATTGGTTCCTTTCTCTATACCTCAAAAAGAGAGGAGACAAAACTTTATGCATGGTAAGGATGTAGGGGAGGGTGTTACCATAACAAGAGCCATGCTTGGCTCCGCCTTGTACAAGACCCCTATTCTGGTAACGGCCTCCCCCCAGGGCCTTACATACCACACTTACTGGGACCTTTTTTCATATTAGAAGATATGTAAAGGAGAAGGTCCCACTATGGGGGCCTTCTGGATTTTGAGATCCTGAGGTTGGTAGGCGAAGGGAGGTCAAAAATCCGGAAGGCCATTATAACAATACCTTCTCTTGCATACAACAATGGTACTTTTTTTTGGTTTTTTTGGAAGTGATTGATTCTAAAATTGGATCTTTCCAAATTCAAAAGACCTAATAAAAAGGAGGTAAGTCTGAGGTAAGTCATACAAGATAGATTCAAATTGAGGAGCGACCTGAAAATACAAAGGAAAAAAAGTGCTGATGCTTTACGTTTAAAGTCAAAATCTCAAATGGGCCACTTTTGGAATGAGGGCCCAACACTAGGCTCCTAGCAAGAATGGGACCCAAAATTTCAAAATCACCCAGTTTGAAATCATTACCCAGTGTAAAGATCTAGCACAATTTTAAATGGCTGCCATTTGTTTAAGAAGGAGATGATACACCTCATGGGTAAGGTTTCACAAAATGAGGAACCTTACATAGAAGGTGCCATCCTCCATTCAGGGAGACATTTTAGTGAGAGTAATGCGCCCTCCATGGTACACTATGTACAAAAAATCTACAAATTTTTTATGGTGTCTTGAAATCCAATCCAAATTCTCAGGGTGGAGATGAACCAAACAAACCAAATCCATTATTGAAAATCCAAAAAGTCATAATTCTACACCATAACATTGAATTATGCCATAACACCATGACAAATATCAACAATCGCCAACACTTGATGAAAAGATCTTGATTTTCAATTTTCAAGTAGTCCAGTTCCGTACCTGATATGAAGCTCTCACCCTAATTGCCAGAAGCAATTCTTAAAGAACCTTTTGTAAGTTTTTTTGAAGACATCCATAAGTCAATTCTATGCTAGAAAAGCCCACATGACCCACCACTCAAGTTGCCATTGATGAACATCATACCACCCCTTGACACTTGCAAGTACACCTTTTCAGTATGAACATATTCACTTGTAAGCTACAAATTGTGGAAGAAACTTCATTGGACCCAATAGCATGGGTGTTGTAGGAAATCTATCTATGAAGCAAGGTAGTTTGTTTTGTTTTGTAGTTATGAAATCCACCAAACTGGGATGCTTTAGATCGTGTTCTTGGTTTCTTTGGAAAGCTCTGGATGATGAGGGGTGCGTGGGCTTGGTTACATGACCTTTGGACTTGTGGTGCAAAAGTTCTTGAATATTCAATGATTTCTTCACTGAAAATTAAATTAAATCGTAGCTGAAAATTTTGGAGGAATTGGAATGTGCCTTTGGTGTTGTTGGAAAGATCTTGATGAGCAAGATTCAATGGAATTTATTTGGTAAGATTTGGGTTCAATGTGAGAGATATTGATTTAAAAGTGATTTCTGACGCTGAAAATTCAAATAAATTTAAAAAAACCAGGTTTTGGAAGGAAAAATCAGTTGAGGATGTTGTAACACGGGGCCAATGGCACAGGCCACAGTAGTAGGTATTTAGTGTAACTGAGGGTGGGTATAATGCCCTCCTGTCATGGAAAGACCCTACACCAAGCGCACAAAATCTTTGTTTCTTTACCAGACCTGTTGTGAGCAGTGGTTTTTTTTGTGGCATATTTTCGCCATTTTTGTGAAAAATATTTTGAGAAAGAAATTTCTTTTTCAGAATACCTTTTCTAAAGAAAACTTGCCAAAAATTGCCACAGTTACCTGCAATATCATAGAATGCTTAAGATTTTCACCTTTCATATTTTTAACATCATGATATTTGGCTAAATATATTTATGAATGATCACCACTTCAGCAGCATCACAAAATTGAAGAAAAACTCATTGGTTGTGAGGCATTCAGTTTATAGACATTTTCTGCAGATATTGTTTATGCTGAAGAGATCTGACACATTAAACCCCATCAGACATTTTAAGATATGGGATTCATTGAAGACCAATGCCCTTCAGTGACTTTTTTTTCTGTGCTGAATTTTTTTGCTATTTTGCAAAAAGGAAATAGAAGAAAACTTGGAAAAATGTGTTTTGCAGTGTAAAATTCTTTTTTTCAACAAAAAATTGCAACTTTTGCGAAATGAAAAAATTAGGGACAAAAACATTAATGCCTAAATCAATGTTTCTTCTATGAGTTTTCTCTTAGCACCATAGGTGATCCCCTACAAAAACACCATTAATTGATGACAATTGTCCAAACTTTAGATTTTTTTTCAGGCATCCTTTTATATTTATGGTGAATTTCTCAAATTTCTTTTGAAAAATCGTGAAAACATAACCTCTCAAACAACATTTCTTCATGTCTTTTTCACTGATGAGTCAGGCATTCTGGAAAGTGGGGCCCACTGCCTTGGGCCTAAGCCAATTACCACCTGCCATTTGGGAACGGCCCATTCCTCGAATTTTACTGTCTATAAAGCTCAACCATCAGATTGAGCTTTATGAACAGTCACGATGTGCTGCCCTTGTACAACAGGCTCTTATAGCATTACAAACATCCTAATTTTTCTGTATAAGCCCATGTAATGCCCTCCATATGAGTGAAAGAGCCCACGGGGACCAAGGGTAACAAACAAATGCATTCTTCTGCATGATAACCCACCCTCCATATGTGATGCATGAAATATAACAGAAAAGGCTGAAGTATTGTGCTTTTAAATGCTCAAGCTAGCAATTAGCACACAGTACACTATATATGAAATTCACATGACATCAATTCAAAAGTTTCAAACATGTAAACGCTTTTTCTCTATCCTTTAATTAAGGATGGGACCTACCAAGGAAAGGATGCCCTAGAATCTGCTCCCCCCCTGGTGCCCCACCACTATGCAAAGGCTATAACCAATTGTTTGAGATTTTAATTTTCCATTTGTAAAGGATGTCATGAACTTCGTGTCATATGTGAAATCTAACCAAGAGAAGGAAGGCTAGTCTTATAGATGCAATGTTTTGTTCTCTTTATGATATTTAGTATGTTGATGTGCGTTGTTCCAAGGGCATTCTTCCTACATGGAGTTTCTCATTGTCCTTCGGTGGACAGTATGACAATGTAATGAATAGATGATGAATATGTTATTACGTGTAGGACAATAAAAAATTCCTCATTGAATCAGAGTGCCAAATCTTGTCATATCCATTTGCTTTGCTTGGACATTTAGCTTTTGGGATTAACTTGATGCAAGATTTTCACACAACCAAGGTGTAAAAAAGACTGTCAATTGTCATATTCTTTGCAAGTTTTAAGTTGTGAAATAATTGATTCCACATTAAACATTGGTATCACTAGTTAAATGTAGAAAGCATGCATGACAAAATGTATATTAAGAAGTAATAAATGGAGTACAAGAACATGGTTGAAAGAACTTGATTTTGAAGCAAGAATATGGTTGAAAGAACTTGATTAGAGCATCCACAGAAATATTCTTTTGCAAAGGAAAGGACTTTTGAATTCTAGCTAATGTTAAGGAAGATGTAGTTACAGCCATATCCAAGCAAGTTTCTTGCACATCATACTCTTACAACTTAATAGTCCATATGTTTTGTACAAGGACCCTTTTTGGTAACTGATGCACTCTCAATTTAAATTTGATTTTGAAGCAGAGAAGCTTGCTTCAATTTCACTTCCATTGTCTTCAGGCCATAGGGATCAAAACCCACAAACAAGTAAATTAAATGGGAACTAGAAATCACAATCCATGTCCTAAGAAATCCAATATCCTTCATTCATTCAACAATCACCCTGGCAAAAGCATCATCATTCATAACAGGAAAGTTTGCCATCAACTATTAAGGCAAAAACAGCATAAGGTCCCTATCATGCATCTCTGAATTGCATTAAGAACTTACAGCCTTGGGTGATTGGTAAACATTTTGTGATCTGGTGTGACACTTGGAACTAAACCAACAGTTTCCCTGGCCAAGTGTGACAAAAGAACCTGATTGAAATGATCTGGTTCATCCCACATTGGCCAATGTGAACACTGCAACAACCATTCCAACAAACAAAACCCAGTCTTATTACAATCTCAATTTTCAAGAGATTCTATCTAAAACCCTAAACCCTAAAACCCTTGAACAAATCAGAAGTTCAGAGTGCAAAAGAGATGTGATGTAATCATGTCTTAATTTATTCAAACCAAAACACAAGTGGGACATGATCACACCCATCTTCTGAGCAATGATTAGTTTGTTAAAATGTTGGATAGGTTTTTCTTTCATTCACACATATGCAAATACTTTCAATGTGCTAGAGGATATGGAAGCACCAATCTAGAACTGAAGGCCTGATAAGTGCCAAGAGAAAGGATTGGCAGGATGTTGGAACTCACTTGTGGGAGGAATGTTATAGACACATTTGATGCAAGAGATTTTGGGGGTTCTGCCAGTTCTTTTCCCAAATAATGATCATCTTCACCCCAAATGATACCAACAGGCAATTGAATGCCTACTGGTTTGCTTCCTGATTTTGCGGCCCACAGCCCCTGATAAGCTGCACGATAGTAGTTGATGCTCGACTGTACTGCACCTGTCTCTGAGAATGCAATCACATGTCTGCATGGTCCCGTTTTTGATAAAATGGGTGATTTGGTGATGAGCATTCTGCACAAGAAGGTGCACAAGAAGGTCCAGGGCAAAGAGGAAGGGAGGGATGGATGGTCAAAAGGGCATGATCTCACCTTGCCACATCAATTGCAGGTAGTGGTCGACATGGCCCAAATTCTAGCAATCTCCTTAATGACCTATACCTGCAACCACCCCCAATGGATGCATCCACTTTCTTCACTTTGGAAATTAGCTGGGCAACTCAAATGATTTCAACTCTCTAGCCACACAAGGGTTTGAATTAAGTGTCAAAGGAAAGTAAACTACTTAAGATTTGTAGTACCTGGTGTGGCTCATAAAAAGCTCTGGCAGCCAACTTAGCTGGAAAAAAACTGCAAAACAGTTGATGCTGCATTTTGTCAAAAATTACAGCACAAAAGCATTTGGTAGAGCTCCTAAACTGAAGATTGTGTGAATTCTGACATGATGATTTCAGTCATTGAAAAGCAGACCTCAAGCTTGATTCTTGCATGGTAGGAAAACAATGCAGACCTTGAGCTTGATTCTCAGGTGGTAGTAAAACCAGATAACTACAGACCTAGCCAAGCTCCTATTTGACCACCTAATTCTCTATCTCCTCTGACCTCTCTGCCGGAAACCCTTGGATTTAACAGTACACACTCTGAATGAGGAAGCATATTATGTCCTTGATAGGGCAATATAGAAAGCCTGACAGTTGGGTAGAGGATGAGATGGGTGTGACCCTTGGGGTCAATGCAATTGAAATTGCAAGTGAAACAGAGAGAACACACAGACTACAGAAATTATTATTGGGTTCTCAACAATGTTCAGCAGAACTCACAGATATACCAGCTGCGGCGAAGCTGCCGCAAGTTGGTCCTGAAAGCCTGATCCAAGACAGAAAAATGTGGTGAATTGACCACCACTATCTTCCTCAACTTGCTTGGATAGTCTTCGGCCAGAGCCCATGTAATTGCTCCACCCCAGTCATGCCCTACCTGCACACTACAGTTTTCCTCAATTACTGTGGCCATCCTCTTTAAAAGCCAGATCCACAAAACACCCATAACAGGTCTATGGAATCATGACACAGTACTCAAAATTGTGATGAATATAAAAGTAGCTCCAGTGGTGCTCAGTATGTGACCCTGCAAAAATATTTCTCACATCCAAGTTTAGTTATTGACTTTTTCCAACCCCACCCATAAGACTAAAACTGGGACTGCAAATAGGCAGGAGACTACTGATAGCAAACCATCTGAATCAAGTATTATAGTTAGCCAATCAAAAAACAGGGAGCAGCAGTTAGATCATATTTATTAGGCTCTGCTGTGCCTTTATCAACCTCCGCATCCTGTGGAAAAATGCTGGGCCAAAGCCAATTTCCCAAACCCAGAACGGCATTTTTTGACTTTTCTTCATCCATTGTTAATTTGCCGGGCCACATACTGAGCACTGATGGAGCTGCTCTAAGGAGAAGCAAATCATTGGAGAGAAGCAAGATGGACGCAAAGGAAAGACTCTGAAAGCCCTAAAATCTGCAAAGAAAACCAAGTACTTGGACAAGAAATTAAAAGGATCCACAAGTTGTGAGGAGATCAACTGACCACTGTTGCTCTCTTGCCAGCTCCAAAATGGTCAATAATGCAGACAATATCTGACAGAACTGGTTGGCGTGCATAGCTTCTCACACCAAGTGGCTTGGAGGATGTGTTGTAACCTCGCAAATCAGGGGCAATCACATGGAACCCTGCTTCAGCCAATGCTTGAAACTGGTTCTTCCACACATACCAAAAGTTTGGGAATCCGTGTAGCAGTAACACCTGCAAGCTTATGAAAACACAAAGGGAATTTAGGAGGGACAAAACCCTCATTGGTGCAATTGGTTATCATGTCCAACAGTCTGCTTAGACAATAGACTCCCTCAACAAAACAGCAAAACAATTTACAGTCTAGTCTATTTGTAAATTCGTCATGATGTCCAGAATGATCTCATGGGGCGACACTAATATTTTCAGCCCACATTACTGAAGAGATATGAATATCTGCAGAAATTAAGGCAGAGTAGCGGGGAGGACAAACAGAGGAATTTGAGCTCATCAGGCGCTATATTCACTGACCAGATCTCCATCTAAATTTCCGCACTCTACATAATGAATCTTGACATCACCGTTCAGGAGCTCAGCATGTCGAAGTCGACACTGTCCAATGAATTCTTCTTCATCACCTGCTTGATGAGCTCGGTTTTCCGTAGTGAGATTTGTTGGAAGTGTCATCTGAGGAGCAGTGAAGTGGGCTGTGAGCTCGATCAGCCTAGGACAGGAGATGGTAAAAAAAAATTGTGTACACTTTAGACGCTTGTACAAGAAAGTTGGAGCACGAAATGTGTTTGTGACGAATGATTTGATTTGTTGTGTGACGAGCGTTGAGTGTGTGCTCGACTGCTTGAAGCTACGAAGCGGAGACTCGGGCGGTGGTGGTGCTGTAGCATGGTGCCAAGCGTGCCATGCGCCGCCACTCTCGTAGCAATCGCAGACAAATGCGCCGCTAAATTTAGCGCCAGCAACTACCCTTAGTCAAGGGGAAGCTTCAACACATGTCTGTTGAATTCGTTCATTCATTCATTCATTCCTTTTGAAGATTTCATCTACAAAAATGCAATATTTCTTACTATTCCAAAAGATACTCTATTTTCCTTCACAACATTTTGTTCTTTAAACAGAAAGTTTTTAAAGAAATTCAACATTTCTATGAATAATTTAATTTAGTCTTGAACCTGCCAACAGCCAGGGTACTATGGGTTCAATCTAGCACAAGCAACTACCCTTAATAGTAGGGTAGCTTCAACAGATGTGTTTGTCCAATTATTTACTTATTTCTTCTATTTTGAAGATTCTTAGCTACTCCAAAAAAGAATCTATTTTCTTTCACAACATTGTGTTCTTCAAATTTTACTACAGAATTCAACATTTCTCTACAAATAACATAATTTCATAGAACTTGCCAAGGCCAAAGGGGTTTGAGCTTAGATTGTCATTTGAGATTTGCAAGTTCTTCTAAATGCTAGAGTCACAAGTATTTTCTTGCCTTTGAATTAATTGTCGCAAGTCCACAAGCATTGTGAAAGATTGTAGAGTTGTGTTGTCTAGCAAGGTTTCCACCTTAGCTCACATTGTAATCGTTGACACATGTGCTTTTAACACAACTTCATGACCTTTCACAAGTCATTGTTCTTCCTTCATTTGTTGAGACTACATGCTGTTGTTTTACAATCCTATCATTTTGTGAAAGCATGTTGGATGCAATGATCTCCACATCACCCAAGTCGCCTCTTTCAAGCTCTTCACATTATGCTTTTTGAACATGTGGTAATTGTCCCCTATGTTCTCCCAAGGTTTTAATGAAAATCAGTCCACCTTGGCATGTGATTTTTCAACAAAATCCTAAACCTTTGCATTGTTCAAGTTTATAAAGCCCAATGGCTTTCTAAAGAGGTTTTTCTATGGAGCTACCCAGCTCATTCAAAGATGCAACATTGTTATACACACCAACAAACTTGGAAACGTAGTGCTTAATGAGATCCCATTTTGTTTCCAAGCTCCTTGGTGGCCTTTCAACATATCCATTTGATTTTGAATTCATGTAGTACAAAGCTACTTGCTCCCAAAAAATATTGGAGCATTGTCCATTGCCTAAAATGGCATCTTAATTCACATGAAAAAAACTTTGACTAAGGTGACTTTTTTCCTCATGCTTGAAGTTCTTCTGTTTTTAGATTTCATTGCCTTTTACATGACTATAACATAAGTATTGAAAAGCAAAATGTAAGGACATTTAGTGACAATGATATTATGCACTTCATTTATGGAACAAGGAGCTCCAAATGGCAAGGTTGACTATTTTTTCGTGATGTTGTTTTTGGGTGGGGATTGTAATGACATTTTTTCCCCTTGACTCCATCAAGTAATAGCTGAAGAATCCCAATATTGTACATCGGTGGAAATGCTTTTACTTTATGTTTACCTTATGAATACCAATGTTTAGGCATATATTAATTATATTATGGTAAAAAGTATACAATTGGCAGTTTATGAAAAATAATTAGTTGTGCAATTGACATAACAAACATGAATACATAAAATTCTAAACATTTGATTAAATTCTTAACAAAAATAAAGTGAAATTAGTAAACATAATTTTAATTAGTAATAAATATTCTTCTAATTGCAAATGGTAGTAAATTTTAACTTGGAGTTTTACATAAATTGATAAAAAACACTTGTTTAAAATAATTTGAAATGTAATGAAAAGAAATAAAATTTCCAAATAATCAATAATTAAACCCCATAATCCAAACAAACCCATTGATAGCATTCAAGTGCCATTATGTGGTAAATCAATTACAAATTTTCATTTTTAAACTTTTTTTTTCAACATTTGAAAGGTTTCTTGCCCATTTTTTAAAGAATAATGTTTCAATTTCTTCAATTAAAACAAATAGATTTGATGTTATCAATTCATGACCAGGCATAGTTTTCAAAGATTTTATATCAACTTTATTTATTGTTATGCATAAGAAAAATTCCCTTTTTCAAAGTACTTCTCCATTGGACCTAAATAAGTCATCATTTTTTGCCATGATTTTTGCTTTATGACATTCATGATGTTATCATTATTATCAATTCATTATTACATCCATATGTGGTTAAGTTCACTTTCTGTTTTCCTAGATTTTGAATGGACTTGAACAAATTTATCAAGGTGAAAATGGCCAACCTTTTTTTAAATAGGGACCAATTGTTATGGGCATAGTGAATTCATTACTAACTAATCAAATTCATTAACAACTAATTCATTAAGCTAGCATCTTAGTTCCTAAACTAAATAGGAGCCTAGGCTATGTCACTTAGGCTAAATGGCTAAACCACCTGGTTGAAAAGATGGGTTTTAAGTGACCTAAATTAGGCACTTAGGTGATTTACTTAGCCTAGGCTACTTAGCTTGGACTAGGTTTCAAAAGTTACAATTTGATTTTGTCACCTCCACTTTGAAGGTTAAACTCATAACCATTGCATTAATTTTTTTTAAGTGAATTAATTTGTAGTCACATTTTAATATATATATATATATTTCCCTACTTAAGTAACCTATGGAACCTACCATAATTAACCTACCCTAACTTAGATAAGCCTAAATAAGTTAGGTTATTTTAGGTCCTACCTAGGCTTACCTAGGCATACCTAGAACCAACATAGGTTTATTTAAGGGTTATTTCAAGGTTATTATAGGGTTTATAGAAAACTACATAAGCTTATTTAAACTACTATTAGGGGTGTCCTTGAAGCCATACCTACCTACATACAAAGCTTTATAGGCTACCTTAAGCGTTATGTAAGCCACCTATGGGTTACTATAAGTTATCCTAAGGGCCATGTATGTTATATAGGGGTTACTATAAGTTACATTAATGGATATGTAAGCTACCTAAGGACTATGTATGCCTACTTAATGACTATGTAAGCTATTAGGGACTATGTAGGCTACATAGGGGCTATGTAAGCTACCCTAAAACCTATGTAAGTTATTTTAAATTAATCTAGGCTACCCAAGGGTTATGTAGCTAATTAGGAATTATGTATGCTACCTAGGGGCTATGTTGGCTACTTAAAAACTATGTAAGCCTACCTAGAAATTACCATATGCTACTTTAAGGGCTATGTAGGCCTATTGAAAACTTACCATAGGTTATTTTAAAGGCTATGTAGACTACTTAAAAGTTAAGTAAGTTCATCTAGATGTTATGTATGTTATCTAGGGATTATGTAGACCTACTTAGGGACTATTTAGATCTACTTAATGACTATGTAAGCTATTTAGGGCCTACCAAGGGAAAAAATAAACTTACATAGAAAGAGTTACATAGGTTACTTAAGGCTTACCTAGGGAGAAAATAAACCTACCTAAAAAAGGTTACTTAAGGCCTACCTACAATTAACATAATTTTACTTAAAGGGCAATGCAACTTATCAAGGATTATGTTGGCAACTTGGTTTTAATTTTGTCAAAATTCAAACATAATAGTTCCTTCCAAGGTTTGTTATTTATTGATTTCAAAACACATGAATATATTTAAATATTTTTAATCTCAAAAACCTTGCCTCATCATATGTTAATGGCAATTATTGAATAGTTCTATATTATGCCAAACATTCCCAAACTCCAAGGCTTCACATATGGGTGCATCCACACTAATAAGGGTCGCAACAAATGTAACCAATGTTTGATTTTTCATGTTTTAAAATGAAAATTTAACTTGTTGAATTTATTTATATATCAACATTCATAATATATCATGGGAACATATGAATAAAATTTAAATCAATCTAATGAATAATTTAAATTTTTTAATTTTTATAAAGCATCATAACCAATTTAAAATAAATTTTTTAACGACTTGAAAACATTTGAAATAGACATATTCTGAAAAAAATAATTCATAAAAATAATAATTAAAATTATAAAACACATTCCAGGAAAAGTTTTGTTTGAAATATTCCAAGAATATATCAAGACAACAATCACAAAAAATGGTGGGAATGGTTAGTATACACAACCATACAACTGTGTTGGGAATGAACTTGTGATTTATTTGCAATCTTGCCCCACCGTTATAAATTCCTCCTACTTGCACATGAACATTACCATTCAATTAACATCTATTGAAGTTGTTGATGCATTATGTATATTTCATAAATGAAAGGATGTTGTTCACCAAAAAAATGCAAAGCAAGCTCTTTAAGAAATCATATTTTTTCTTGTCAAAGTTCCATAAATTTTCACAAAAGCCTCTTCCTTATCAATTCTTCAAAAAATTTGAACCATACATCTTTATTAGGTCCATGACTTATAGCAACAAGAAGATTTGAACTTCAAAAACCATTTTTTGGGGGCCAACCTTCCAAGTTTTTCTCTAACAAATGATGAGACATATTTCCAAGGTGGACCAAAACCATTTGAACACTAAGACATCAAGAAATTTGCAATTAAAATTTCAAATATGACATGCTCTTACAAAATTCCTATCACTAAATACACAAATCGTGAGCTTTGTACTTTGTAATCCAAAGTTTGTATCTCTTTCCCAAGTCCAAATACAAGAGATGAGAGCTACCTTTTCAAATAAATTCTTGTTGTATGATGTTTTGTTGACACCTTTATTTCATCTCACATCCTTTAGGATCCATGGTGCTACTTGCTTTGTCACCATGGGGAAGATGATGAACTTCACAACAATCATAAGATCAGACCTAGTTGGTTATAATTGGGCGAGATCCTATTGAAGAAACCCTGTAATTACTTCTCTAAATGTTTTGCAATTTTATCCTAAAATAAAAAGATAGAACATATGAAAAAGAGGAGAAGGAAAAGGAAAATTATAAAAAGAGGGGAAAAAATGAACAAGAAGGATGAAAGTACTTCCCAAGCTCACATACCTGCAACAATCACCACCAAATGCCAAGCTCCCCTAACTCCCTAATCCCTATAACATTGTGACAATGATGATGAACAAGGAGAAGAATAATGTGAGAATTCTTTTTTTTTTGACAATTCACAATTGTTGTTACCTATCAATGCCGTTGCTTAGGACAACAAACACACCCTTCAAAAGGATCGACCATGTTTTTTGCAACTTGAACTAGAGCTCAAAGAAAAACACATGAAATTTTCAACCCAATGATTTTGTAAGGCACAAGGTTCTTTTGGCCCTTGACTTTCAGAAGTTCCTAGGACCTTCAATTCTTCGAATTTTTCACCTTTAAAAAAATAAGTGGATATATACTTGGGTTGCTAATCATTGGAGGTCTATCCCTATTTTTAATAATCACCCAACATTGGTTTCAACCAATCTTTAGCCTTACCACATAGGTCCTAGGTTGACCTTCTTCGCCTTGAACAATTTCCATGTCCCTTACAATAAGAACCATCTTCAACTCCTCACACCAAACAACATCTCCATACTCTTTACCATAAAACAATACATCTACATTCCAAACCTTGAAGGTTAGCCATCTTTGTACAACACAAATACTTAAGCTAAAATCTTCATGGATGAAATATAATTATAGATTGTATTTCTTGGATGAATTATGTTTCATCTTAAGATTTCATGAATTTTCATGGGTGCACTTCCATCCCATTAAGATGACTTCAAATCACTCACCAAAATGGATATTAAAAAAAAAAACATGAAATTTAAAGTCAAAAGCTGTCAATTTGCTGTCAATATGTTCAAAAAATAATTTAGGGGGTAGTTTGAATTTTGAAACCATTGCTCCTCTCAAGCTTCAAAGACCAACTAAGTAAAAAAACAATGAAAAGAGGGAGAAGGAAGGGGAAAGGGAGGGGAGACTTAGGCAGCCTGTGGAAAAAACAGAAAAAACCATGGGCAGTCTGATTCTCTGAGGCAAAAGTTTCAGCAGACTGAAAAATGACACATTCAGGCCTTGAACATCCCAAAAATAAATTAATTTGTGGGCAGCTTGAAGTTCATTTGGTCAGTCCACTTGGCAATTTGGCAAAATAGCAAAACGGAGATTGCAACTTAGGAATGAATTTGACAAGTAGATGATGAAACCCTAACAAACTTTATAAAAAGAAAGCACCCAAAGAAAGGGAGAGAAAAAGAAACAAGGGGCAAGGACCAAAGTCCAGGCAGGGGGTCATAGTGAACCAGCACCCACCAGCGCACCATGAAGGATGAATGATAAGTGGTCAGGAAACAGTTTTCTGTTGAGTTCCAGTTCCCAAGCTAACCATGGTGGTTAGCTCACTTGCTTTTCATTTCTACCTACCCACTAACAACCCACAAGTTTGTTGTTAGTAGGTAGGTAGTAAAAACAGCCCTCACCTATGTATAAAACCATTTACTTACCTTGTAGTTACATATTTTCCTTGCCTATCTACCTATATATGAGAGCTATTTCCTACATAATTGGTTTACCAAGGTGAAACCAAATATTAACTCAGTTGAGGTTCATCCATAACTCAGTTATAACGGGCATCCAGTGGATGGTGCGCTGGTGTGGCATACACTGGAGAATTCTAAAGGTGCTTCACCTAGGGTTTTAGCCTTTAGGGTTTAAGGCCATAGCAAGTAGACGAACCTTCAGTACGACCTTCAATCTAGATTTGTCCCATCAACAAATGCACAGGCGATGGTGGGAGAGAGAGATTGCATCTGGGTCGACTTCGGAAGCTCAATCGAGAGCGAATGCATTTGGTTCCGCTTCGGGATGCTTTTGGACTGTGAGGAGTTACAGAGAGCAATTGCGAAGGTTTTTGGGAAGCCATGTCTTCAGTATCATCAGTGGAGCAAGTGCAGCTGTCATGTGCAAGATCCAACTCTTTTCTACAACACGGAAGCAGCAGCTCCTCCACCACCACATGGAGAAGAAGGAGGTCGAGCAGGAGGAGCTTACTGCTGCGTGTCCGTGTGCACCAGCAGTTGTACTTTACTCATCAACAACTTTCGCAGGACACCGAATTTCTTCCTAGAGCGCACCGGATAGAAACAGAGGCGGCACTCAGAGATCACGGCAATTGTATGCTTTTTGTGTTGTTTCTCTCTGTCTAGTGCTTTCTTCTCACAGGGCGTGTGTTTTGTTTGCTGAAAAATCTTCAACTAGTAGTGATGTCTTCGGAGTTAAATCCGAAAGAGTGGACACATTCTATGCAAGATCCTATACCTCATCGTGACTTCTATCTGATCAAAGGGCATGATCTCAAAGGAAGTGTTTGTGCAGTCCCTGGAGGTGTGAGAGAGAAACTGTGGCGGGATTTTTTTTCGGATCCTTCGCAATGGTGGGATCACAGACCAGAGAAGGTAACCGAACATCAATCCTGTCAGAGTTCACTTGTCAATGGACGCATAGGTCTTGTTGGTGTCAATCTTGTTGCTATCCTGCTGTGGTCTATGCATTGGCAGAAATTCTTTTCAGGCCCTTCGCACTGGTGGAATAGTGTTAGTAGGCTGGAAAAGGTAAGTAAATGCAATATGCTGTGAGAAAATTCTGTTGTTGATTGCGAAGGTTAGTGTGGCTTTCCCCTCTTTTAATCATAGCACTGATGCAGGGGATGTGGAGAATACATGGCTGATCTGCTTGACCTGGATTTCTGGTTGTAGAAAAATGAAAGGTACCCGGATTTCAAACACAAGAAGACACAGGAAGCACTCTGGCTTGGGGACAGACGAAACCCACCATGGGTGGCAGCAGAGATATCTGCAATGGCACCAGGCACAGTGCAATTGAACATTTTTGCATGGAATCAGAAGCTTACAAAATATGTGAAGGAAGGGCAACCTGAGAAGACAATGCAGCTTTTCCAACAAATGCAACAAGAAGGAATAAGTCCTAACGAATTCACTTTTGTTCCAGTGATTAATGCATGTGCTGGTTTAGGAGCACTTGAAGATGGCAGGCTTGTTCATGAACAGCTGATTCAAAGTGGTTGCAAGTTTGATGTCTTTGTGGGGAATAGCTTGGTTGACATGTATGCAAAATGTGGGAGCATTGAGGATGCCTGGAGAGTGTTCAATAGGATGCCATCTCGAGATGTGGTCACTTGGAATGCCATGATATTGGGACAAGTGAAGTGTGGGCAAGGTCAGAAGGCACTGGAACTGTTTCAAGAAATGGAACAGGAGGGTGTGTGGCCAAATGCTGTTACCTTTATGGCAGTGCTGAATGCATGTGCCAGTGTAGTTTCCCTTCAAGAGGGCAGGTGTGTTCATGAGAAGGTCATTCAAAGTGGATGTGAGTCTGATATCTTCGTTGGGACTAGCTTGGTTGACATGTATGCAAAATGTGGGAGCATTGAGGATGCTCAGAGAGTGTTCAACAAGATGCCATCTCGAAATGTGGTCACTTGGACTGCCATAATACTGGGATATGTGAAATGTGGGCAAGGGCAGAAGGCACTGGACCTATTTCAAGAAATGAAACAGGAGGGTGTGCACCCAAATGCTTTTACCTTTGTGGCAGTGCTGAATGCATGTGCCAGCCTAGTTGCCCTTGAAGATGGCAGGTGTGCTCATGAGCAGATCATTCAAAGTGGTTGTGAGTCTGATGTCTTTGTGGGAAGTAGCTTGGTGGACATGTATGCAAAATGTGGGAGCATTGAGGATGCTTGGAGAGTGTTCAACAAGATGCCATGTCGAGATGTAGTCACTTGGACTGCCATGATATTGGGACATGTGAAATGCCAGCAAGCGCAGAAGGCACTGGAACTATTTCGGCAAATGCAATGGGAAGGTGTGTGGCCAAACTCTGTTACTTTTGTGGGAGTGCTGAATGCATGTGCCAGTGTAGTTGCCCTTGAAGAGGGCAGGTGCGCTCATGAGCAGATCATTGAAAGAGGATGGGATTCAGATGTCTTTGTGGGGAGTAGCTTGGTGGACATGTATGCAAAATGTGGGAGCATGGAGGATGCTTGGAAAGTGTTCAACAAGATGCGATCTCGAGATGTGGTCACTTGGACAGCCATACTTGGAGGATGCGCCATGCATGGGCATGGTAAGGATGCTCTTCAACATTTTGAGCGGATGTGTGAAGAAGGTGTAGAGCCAAATGATGTCACTTTTGTTTGTCTTCTGTCAGCTTGTAGCCATGCAGGTTTGGTGGATGAAGGCATGCACTGTTATACTTCAATGATCACAGACTATATGATATCTGCACAATTGGAACATTACACCTGCATGGTTGACCTTCTTGGCCGTGCTGGCCATCTACAGGAGGCAGAGAATATGATCATGGCAATGCCCTGTGAACCACATGTGGCTCCATGGATGGCTTTGCTGGGTGCTTGCAGAATTCATGGTAATGTGGAGATGGGAGAACGGGTTGCTAAACAAATTCTTGAATTGGATCCAGAAAATTCTGCTGGTTATGTGCTGCTATCAAACATCTATGCTGCTGCTGGCAACATGCATCTCTCTGAGAATGTTGAACAGCAGAGAAAGGAAAGAGGTGTGAAGAAACAGCCAGGTCGCACCTGGATTGAAGTGAATAATGAGGTGCATACATTTGTCGTTGATGATCAAGACCACCCTCAGATGATTGAAATCCGTGCAGAACTCCAGAGATTGTCAGGGCTCATGCATGATGCTGGCTATGTGCCAGATACTAATTTTGTTTTGCATGATGTGGAAGAAGAAGAAAAGTTGTTTCATTTGTGTCACCATAGTGAGAAACTGGCTATTGCTTTGGGGCTCATCAACACACCTCCTGGTACTCCTCTCCGAATAAGAAAAAATCTGCGGGTTTGTGAAGATTGCCACACTTCTGCAAAGTTCATTTCAAAAGTAGTTGGGAGAGCAATCATGCTGAGGGATGTGAATCGCTTTCATCACTTTGAGGATGGCATTTGTTCTTGCATGGGCTATTGGTGATGGCATAGTAGTCTTGTCTCGTGAATCAGTATACCAAGTTCATTTTGTTTGTAGTATGTCTAGTGGTATTGTAACATGGTCAAAGTCCATGTCTAGTGTCTATAGAGCCTCCCTGGAGTTTCAGTTTGAGAATTTGGCCATTTGTAGCACTTAGGTGATGGGACTTTTGTCTTATCTATAGAGTTTTGGTTGTTGATGGCTCTGCAATTTGTAGCACTTAGGTCTGATGTGTCTTTCATCTCATACACTCAGTAATTTTGTAAACTGAGTGGATGTTGGGACTATTAAAATTGCAAAAAAAAAGAGAAAAAGGTTGAACCTGGGAGGCACCCCATCTATCTATGAAGGAAGGTAGTTTGTTTTGTTTTGTAGGCATGAGATCCACTGAACTGGGATGCTTCAGATCGTGTTCTTGGTATCTTTGGAAAGCTCTCAATGAGGAGGGGTGCATAGGCTTGGTTTCATGACATTTGGACTCATTGTGCAAAAGTTCTTGAATATTGAATGATTTCTTCACTGAAAATTAAATTAAATTGTAGCTGAAAATTTAGGAGGAATTGGATTGTGCCTTTGGTGTTGCTGGAAAGATCTTGATGAGCAGGATTTAATCAAATTTATTTGGTAAGATTTGGATTCAAAATGTGGGCGATATTGATTTTTAAGTGATTTCTGCTGCCGAGAATTCAAATAAATTTTTAAAAACCAGGTTTTGGAAGGAAAAATTAGTTGAGAACGTGGTAACACTTGAAGGCTTACCATTCAATTCAAGCATGATTTCCTTTCATATTTGGCTGTTCAAAAAATTGATACATGCAAAACAATGTTCACATGTTGAGTTTCCCTATGTTGTAATGGGTTCACACTTGGGCGAATGGCACAAGCCACACTAGTCTAATTATTTGAAACATTAATATATGGCCAGGAGCATCATTTGGATACAGATTGGTTATGAGCTTTTGTCCATTGAGAGGAGGAAAACATGCCTTTTCATCCATATGCAAGAGAGTTATGTTACTTTTCATCCACCGACAAGAGGGTTAGAGTGTTGCTTTGAAACCTCCACACAGTAGGTAATGTCTGGTAACCAGCTCGAGCACGCTGGTTCGTGTCAATAGTCTCTGCGCTCGTGCCTGCGAGAGCGTCTGTTCCTCTCCGACGCCCCAGATCCGTTGCCCTTGAATTGGACGGTTCAATACAAATCTTTTCTCATTGACTGCGAGACCACTGCACTTTGGGACATCTGTACCGTTTATCTCACCATAATTAAACTTTCGGAGATCTGGACCGTCTATCTTACGAGCACTGCACTTTGGGGAATCTGGACCGTCTATCGTACAAACATTGGACTTTGGGAGATCTGGACCGTCTATCGAAGCATTGCTGCACTTTGGGAGATCTGGACCATCTATCTGTGAGGTGTATTACTGGTTTCGTTTGCATTTGCTTTCATTTGCGCTTTATGTTTGTTCGCGGTGTTGTTTGCCTCCAGGAATTTGCGGGCGTTTGTTGCCGAAGGTCGGATCTGCGATAACGAGATTCGGACGCGAAGAGATGGCGGGATTGAAGTCTTTGGCTAACTTGAAAGTGAAGGATGTGCCTAGTTTTGTGAAATCCAATGTTACAAGAGAGGCGGTGTCGCAGAAGACGTGGTCGTGGTTGCAGAAGTACAACGAGAAGTATATCCAGACCGGGAGCATCAGGCCTCTGAACGATGTGATGATCTCCGTCGGCATCCTTGCGTATTTCGTGGGATGGCCTACTGAGCTCCGCCACTTGCGCCATGCGGAGGAGGCGGCGAAGCATGGCGTCAAGGAGCACCACTAGCTACTGCTGCTGGGGTTTTGACCACAACTCCTTGCTTCTGTCTTTCGGTATGTTGTCTAACCTTGTTAGGGCAATAGAAGATTTCAGATGCGTTCATGGATGTGTATTCTTGTTCTTTTCTTGCAATTCTCATGGGATTCTAGTCTGGAAACCTGAGAATGCGATTCTAGGGTCAGGCCAGAAGCGGATGTGTGCTTCTTTTCCTTCAGTACTGGATTCTTGCGAAATTTTAGCCAAGCTTGTGGCCATCTTGGAAGTGATCCCTGGTTCTGCTCCCTTATCTGGATGCTGGATCTTACCTATATGCCATTAACCAAGCTTGAATTGTGCAAACCTAATTTAAGTCCTTTAAGGGAGGATGAGTATTCAAAGGGAAAAACACATAGTTATGCCCGTTGGCAGAGATAATTTCATTTTGGTGAGTTGGGGATCTGCACATACCCTGACTACCTTCTGACAGTTCAATCACAGGCAGCATTTTTAGTCAATTTTGTGGTATTCAGATTGTTGTGAAAAGACTTAACAGTATGAGGACTAGATAGCAACTCAGGTGAGTGTCACAAAATTGAATCATTTCTTTTTCCCCCTGAAAGTCTGGAGTTGCTGGTATATTTCAGGTTAGCTTATGAAGCCACTCAGACAATGTTTCCTGGTTAAAGTAGAACTACTGAAAGTAGCACAGAGAGCAACTTGCTGTTAACATCCACACCTTACATAATATGTGGAAGCATTCTGGACATCATAATGTTTGTTAAGTTCATGAGGAAGCATCATGTTTCAGTAGAGGAGGAACCTGCCTCACTGCTGAGGAAGAATCACATGCAATGCAGAGTGGTGTTTTTAGCATTCCACCACATATTGATATGAATGTGATATATGGGACTCTGAGAAACATACGTCCCAATTTACTTCATTTTGAGCTTAATCTGGTCCCTGTCTAACACAACTGTGGTTTTGTGAACAGAGCGGCGTCAATCTTGGGAGTGGAGCAGTTGCTGGGAAAAGTCAAAATCTTCATTCACATTTGCCATTCACATTTTATTTTCTGATTGTTTAGTTATGGAAATGTCATAAATTGGTGAGGTTGTTATGCCCTACTGGGCCTGAGATTTGTGAAGGATAAGGCTGAAGACATGATGATATTGATCTCAAGTTGTGGTAGTAGGGACATTCTGTGCATGGAGATGTCATATTATGCTCATTTATGTCACTCTATGTGCTGAACCCTTGTGTCAATTTCCATTCAGCATCTATATGTTAAAGTGGAACTGGTTTATGACTCTCTCTCTCTAGTTGTTTTCTGTGGTTTGCTTCTCATTTCTTAGATAGCAGGTTGCAGCATGAGAGTATGTGTTCTTCTGGGAGTGCAGTGCCTGATCCCAGTGTTGGTAGTGTTCTCTTACTGCAGGGTTTTATGATATAAGTCTATTTGTGTGTGTCCCTTACATTCATCTTACTTCCAAACTGGAATGAGGTAATTCGTGATGATGAGAAGGTTGACAGGAAAGACCTATTTATACTGATGGGTCAGATGCATTACATTTATCCAAATCATGTCACCCAGAATTCATGCAGGGTTCTATCTGTTTTGGCCATTTATGCATTCCCAGGAATATTGATACTAAAATTTTATATTTGAACATGAACACTGTCAAATGGGCAAGAGCGAAGAGGGTGTGATTGCCATAGTGGTGCTCTGGACTCCACTCATCAGGGCCCTGTAGCCTATTTCCTGCAGTTTTTGTGAATATTTCCATGCTACTGTTTCTTTACAATGAGAGGGTGATTACAGTCAGACCCTTAGTTGCAACTCACTCCCAAGTGTATACATTGTGGTGAGCTTGGATCCATCTGCTAACTCTCTTTTTGGTTGATTCAACCTTACTGGTTCATGGTTCTCATATCATGATGAGTTTTAGATTTGCAAGTTCTGTGATCAGTGGTATTAAGGATATGGAATGCAACGCCAAATTGGATCCCTCTTGATTGTGCTCTCATACTCTTGTAGCTTCTTCTAAGCGTCCATCTTCTAATGGTTTTTTGAGGGAAGAATGGGCATTTCTGTTGTTCCTGTGCTGTTTTTATAATATTTTCACTCCAGAATGTGATTGTAGTAATATGGTTGAATGTGGCATGCAGTAATGCTTAATTGACAAACTTTTTTGTGATATCTGTTCACCAGCTTCTCTAGTCGCAGAAGTGGAAAATGTAGGCTTCTAGTGCTGCTGTGGTCTTTGAGCTGAATTGGTAGGAGAAAAGGATGGTGGAATGAGGAGGCTTGTGGCTTATCACTGAGGAAGAGCAAGCAGGTGTGTGGAAGACCATCAAACCTGGGGTGGAGATGGGGGAAAGGGTCTGTTGTGCCAGTGCTGTGAGCAACCACAGCAACAACAAAGATTTGCAGGTCATTTTCGTTAGTATGGCCTCTCAGCTGTGTCTCCTCACGCATGCCATTGCCGAACTGAATGTTGTTTGTATATTGTGTATGTGCAGGATTGGTTTGCTTCCTGGTTGGGAATTCCAATTCCCTGACTTGTGTCCAAGGAGAGCGAGATAGATGTGCAGGATATTCCAGAAGATCCGTGGGCTTTGTCAAGCCAGTAGTTTCCTCCTTTCATTCTCAATGAATGGGGAATGATTTAAGCTATCTGATTCTTTTCCCACCTTTGTGGTAGAACCAATGAGGTAACATAGAACTGCATTTGTAGCATCTGTAGTCTTTAGGACATAAACAGTACCAATTCTTGAGCATGATCTTGTCACTGTCCAAATGGAACTCATTTTGTCAACCTATCAGCAGTGTGCACTTGCTGAACAACTTTGTGTATAGATCCATTTAAGTTAGGATTTCAGTCCTGGGAAGTAGTATAATTCATCAAGTTATTGTGTTGCTCAAGATCTATTCCTTGGAAATTTTCTTGCCTTTTGTCTGTTCTTTGGTTTCTTTTAACTCTATGAATCTAGATCAACCTATCACTGTCTCATCCAGTGAGTACAGCTTCTGATAGGATGTTTGAGATTTTTGTTGGTTTAGAGGTCAGCCCTTAACTGTAAATATGTTTGTTTGAAGGAAAATATGAGATCATAAGGTCTATGGAGTCACTCAGAAGCTAACCAAAGCTCCATAGCTTCAAGACTGTAGTTAATGCTTCAGAATGACCTTTTTAGCTAGAGTAACTTTGTAGATAATGTGGTTGGTCAGTATTTAAGCAGTCTCTTGGTATCCAATCACTATGAATTGTGCAGTTGTTAACTAACTTCTATCTCTTCTGGTTCAAATTTTCAAATCATCTTATTAACAATATTTTTTGTCCATTCTTCTTTCTAAGCTACCCCTAGTAAGAAGCTTTGTAGATGATCTGTTTTTTTCATGGCATCCCTGATCTCTCCAACTTCAAGTATCCAGATAAAGTGTTGGTGGTTTCATATACCATAATCAGTTTTTGAGCTTGATTGTACTTCTGATGGCTTCTCTTGCAAATTCTTGGATTTTTGCAATACCCCAAGATTCCAAGGGCTGAAATATTGAAGTTTTTGGTCATATTTCTCTCCCTTTTTTCATATGTTCTTATTTGAATCTCTTCTTTTTCTCTCTGTTTGTGCTCCTTTTTCTTGGTTTCTTTGTTCTTCTCTTTCCACTTTAAGGTCTTGTTATCCAAACTATCCAAACTTTAAGGTCAAGATATCCAAACTCATGGCTGAGTTTTTGTGTTATTGCTGGTTTTGTGGCAGAGACTCAGTAGGTTCATCAATCGTATGGCATGGACAACCATCCCACTCTGGGAGCTGATGAAGTCAGTGCAGATGTCATGGTAGCTGGCGAATACCATACATGTCCCTGTTGAGGATCTCTGTACATATCCATGACTATTTCTGTTGTTCAAACCATTCCCCAGTTTCATTGTTTTAGTTTTCTCTGTTCACGAGGGTTGGGTTCCTCTTTCTCCTATTCAATGATATGTCATCAGATCTGGAATCTCTATAACTTATTATCAATTTGTCTCTCATTCCTAATTAGGTTGACTAAGTTCATGAGTATGGAGAAGTTCTCAGTGCTTAGGAAGATATTTCAGTCACACTGAATTGTTTGCAAATTGTTCAATGTTGGAATATCTCTTCACAAGGAACTTCATGAAATCTTTGCTTTCAAAGGTTATTTCACAACAAAGATTTTTGTTGCTGAACCAAGTTCAATCCATGTGGCAATGTATTGAATGTGCCCTTGTTCCACCTGATGGTTCTTTCTTCTGCACCTGTTCCATGTTACTGGCCTGTTCTTCATGTTTTTCCACCCTTTTCACTGCTAGCAACGTAGAGTTATTATGCTGTACAACACAGTTCTGACAGTGTGCATATGCTTGCCATAATCATGAGATCGATGTGAAAAGTTCTTTTCTGTGAATTACTGAGATCTTTGAGTGTGTCAGTATTGTTCAGCTCGTTATTTGTATTATGGTATTTTGGGGGAAGAATTTTGTGTTTTTCAGGGGATCTATATCTACCAGTATCATGTGCTCTATTGAAGACAATGCTTTCATACCTACTCTCTCTGTCTCTGTAGCTTCAGGACATGTTTTCAAGTGTCAAAATGATGGCATTCTCATCTAGAAAAGGTTGGGTTTTGATTATGCAGGTTTCTGGACATGTTCTCAAGCCGCAAGATGGGGGCATTCTTGTCCTTGCAAAAGTGGGTTTTGATTGTGCTTTCAAGGGCACTATACATTAAAGTTCTCTGTGCTGTGGAAAGCCCCTCACTCATCAGGCTGTCAACCACAGATGCCAGATAGTGCACATCTAGAAAAAGCAACAGTGATTGCTTGGCTGGAGCCTCACCACACCAGCACTGGATTGGCCATGTGCAAGCAAGGACAAGAAATAGGATGAGTACAATCTTCCAGGCTCAGCTCAAATTGTGACTTTACAGCTTCCCCAAAATGATGTGTACACTCTAAACCCTAGCACCTTGCTTATTGAAACCAGTGTTGTTTTTTACCAACTGTACTCTCATTGTAACTATGAAAGTGGTGTTTTGAGAATTGGGTACAAAAATTAACTGTAATTAAAACCTCTTCCCATGGGTCCTCAAGAGTTGCTTGATGAACTTCAAATGCAAGTTGGCCCCAGATGTAGTACCTGACATAGAATGAGTTGTAGTACCTGATACTTGAACTGTATTACCACACCAAAGCCTTGCATGAGCCAGATCTGTGTATTATTGGATTTTGAAACAGATAGTCAATATTTGATTTGCTCTATCAATATGACGGTATGATAGTATTTAGCATTTTACTGACACACTGCAATCTTCCATGTACTCATCCGAAGTGTGGTGTTCTCTTGACCTCAGGCTAAATGAAACTCTGGCTAAATGAAAGGTTTTTTACTGGATTCCAAGTCCAGCTGCCTGAAACCTTGCAGTAAGCCAGCCGAGCCAAGGAAAATCTAAGATTGGGCTTGAAGAAGCTGCAATGGCTGACTAAAAGCTTGGCTGCATTCCAAGTCTGGGAGTCTGGCAGTTTTGCAGCAGGCAAAATGCCAACCCTAAGCAAATCTAAGGATGGCTTCAGGAAGATGATATTTGCATGGGCAGACTCTCATATAATGACAGAAAGAGAGCTCTTCAGAATAAGTACTTAAGAGCTTGGAAACAGAGTACTTTATCATGCTTCATGGTGGTGACTCTCTGGAGTTCCAATTTCAGCAATCTTGTTACATCACCATTCATGATAAGTGAAAAAATTGAAGAGAAGAAGACAGGTCTGGGCTTTTACCTTCAATGGTAGTTTCTGTAACATGTGTTGTTCCTCACCCATTGGCACACATGTACAAGATCAAGTACAGATTTGTCAAGAGCAAAATTTTGGAGGTTTCTCACGGTTGAACCCAAGGTGAGTCCTTCAAGATTCTCATCTTGCACGTAACGTTACATAACTGAAGACTACAGTATGTGGTTTTTAACACTAACGTGTAATGTCTTTAGGCCTGAATGCTTGGACTCTAAATTACTTCAATTGATAGTTTACTTGCAGTCCCTCAGCCGCCGCACCTTGGAAGATGAGATCTCTGGATTTGCCTATTGGTTGATAACTCTGTGCTTTCTTCAGGAAACACTCATGAAAACAGGGATTGGAAGTGAGTGCAGAATCGACAGGAATGGACAAAGGTGAAGAAAATCTGGCAGAAGATTAGGGTGAGGAAGGACACATTTTTTTACCCGAATGTAACAAAGTTGCACAACACATGGTACTACTGCTTTGTGGTGATTGTTGATTTTGTTGTGCTGCAAGCAAATCAAAACTTTAGGAAAATGATAAAAGGAAGAAAAGCGCAAACAAATCAAAACTTTAGGAAAATTATAAAATGAATAAAAGAGAGCTTTGTACTAAGTGTAATTTTCCAAATTCCTGCCGTTTCATGGACTAGTGCTGATAGTACACACACTTCCTCCTGATCTTGTCCCTTTGAACTGGATCTAGAAGCCCCTTTCCTGCTGCAGCAGCGTCCTTTATAATGTTGTTTGGATTGATCTAGTTCTCCTTTCACACCTAATTTTTGTCAGCTCTTCAGTTTCCATTGCAACCAACTTTCATTCAGTTGATTTTCATGGGGATTTTCAACTCTTTTTAAAAACTTTCAAACACTTTTTGCTGAATCAATCAATCAGAGTTCTAGGAGTTGTTATGAGAAGTTGATCGATGTGGTTGAAGCTCCATGAATTCTTATACAGTATTTTTGTTTGCAAATGCTCCTCTAGTTCAATCTATTATGGGGTGGGTCAATTATATTTTTAAAACATGATATAAGTTCAAAATAAGGTTTTTGTTTATTTACTTTGAAGGTAAAATGCAATGATACTTATGAAAAGAAATAAAGAAAAGTCTCAAAAAATCACAATAACATATATTTAGAGAATAAGACATTTAAAATACAGTTTGTTTTCCCATTAATGAATAAAAAATATTATAGTGTTATTGATTGTTAAATTTTGCTATATTTATGGGTAAATAAATGTCGCCAAGATATAGCAGGATTCGTGAAATTTTATACTTCCCTCTCTGAACTGTAGCCAAATTTGGCTAATTCCTCTTATGGATGATCACCAATTGTGGCTACATCACAAAATTAAAAAAAAGAAACCCTGGAGAGTACCCAATAAATACAAAGAGTGATCACCTATGGTAGAACGGAGCAAAACTCGACCGCTGTTAGTAAGTCAGTGTGAGGCTGCGTTTGAGGCTTCAGAGTGGGTGTTACTCGTTCGAGGCAAGCGCTTCGTGATGCGACGAGGCGACGAGGTTCGTGTCTGTCGCGGAAGGCAGGGGAAAGGGTTCATGAGGGTCTTGAACATTCAAGCTACAGAGGATCGAGAGCTGCAGAGCATTGTGCCTGATTGATGAGAAGGTGCACCCGCATCAACGTCGCTGTAATCGACTGTAGCTCCCTGTGATTCCGAGTCAGTCGCAGGATTCGGAAAGCATTGACGGTGGACAAGGAAACTGCGCCAGTTGGAGTCGGAGAGGTATCGAGACTAGGCTAGAGCAACTGAAACAATCCGTGATGTCGATGGAAGAGAGGAGCTAGAGGGTTGCAGAGAGGACTAAAGCAAAACTGATAAACATCGAGAGCTCGTTAGACATGTTCGAAGTAACAAGTCGCTAGTAATTAGTTGCCGGAGAACGGGAGTCGATCACGCGGCAGATTATCGCGGCCCCGTGGCAGACGGTGCAGACGTCGTTTTTACCTCCATGAGCAGTGGAGCGCCATGCGGTGCGTGCAAATTTCTGCGACGGAAGTGTTTGCGTGGCTGCGTCTTTGCGCCCTACTTTGGGGCTGAGCAAGGCGCGGCTAAGTTCGCTGCGGTTCACAAGATCTTCGGTGCTAGCAACGTCGCCAAGCTGTTATTGCATATTCCGCTACCTCGTCGCTCCGACGCTGTTCTTACCATCAGTTACGAGGCGCAGGCTCGCCTCGCGGACCCTGTTTATGGTTGCGTGGCTACCATCTTCGCTCTTCAACAACAGGTACATACTACTTTATTTCTTAACGCACTACTACTACCGCACCCTGCACGCTCCCCTAAATCTCACACCTTGCACTAGGACAAAACATAGTATTGCACTCGAGCTGTAATATCCCTATAGTTTCTTCCAACAGCGGTCGGCACCCACCGCCTCATTTGCTATGTCTTACAAGAGCCAGTGGAACGCCTTCATTTGGTGCCAAAATGAGGAACTTCACCATCGAGGTTCTCATCAGAAACTGGTGAGAATGCTCTATAGCTTCTGATAAACGCCACTAGACAGTTCAAGCGTGCCATGCGGCGCTAACATCAATCGCACTGAATTTATCAAACCGTGACATGGTGCTTCTGAATTTTCAGCTGTAAGTCTAGGGCCTAGGCATGTACAGTCATGCAACAAGGTTTATATAATCAGCTGGTCGAGGTCGAGGTCGAGTCAAGGCTCCAACTGTACGATGCGCACTCGACCATATTGGTAGCTGTTGCAGGTATTCGCAAGTCTAGCATTTGATGAAGGGATCTGAAGAATTAATTGCCGGGAGACTGAAAATAATATTACTCTTCTTCTTCCGCTTAGATCACATGGTTTTCATGCACCTTCGAAGCTGGTGATCACCCCAGCAATGAATTCCAGGGGCTTAAAACCTTAGAACTTGTTGGATTCTAGACGAGCCTTATATCGTTCGAGCAGCTCTGAAGAAGAATCATTTTTCAGCTTCAGGAACAACAGTTAGTGTCAGGATGTCATTTGTACACCATTCCCACTGCTTTGCAGGGAATTTGGGCGAGGTCGCTCAGGTGCAAGTGCTGCCGAACTCGTACTACGAGAAGCCTCTAGGTCTTTAGAACCGACCAGAGAATATATGCGAGTTATAGGAACGTCGAAGAACATGGTATGCACGCGCGCTTGCAAGCAGTTTTCGAATAAGCGATCAGTCCCTTAAACCTAAACGCCAAACAGATCAGTACGATGTCGGCCAAACTATTATTGGTCGTAATTGGCGCGAGATCAGGTCCTGACCCGTGACACTGCAGTTTCTGATCAATCATCAGCAGTCGCCTGCATACATAATATTCGAGCATCTGGTGCCTCATTTGTTGGATCAGAATTCTTGGCTTCTGCATTGACCAAGCAGAGACTCTGAATAAGTTCTCGATAGTTTCCCAACCTGAATTGAATTCATCGAAGTATCATTACAAGAGCATGTGGTTTTCCTAAACTTTGAGGTTTCATTCATTACAATGTACAGTATGTACCATTAGCTTATGTCGTATTGTAAGTCTAATATAATATGTGCCACAATAAAACCACATATTGTACAGTGTAATGGATAAAATCACAGAAGTTTATCTCACACACACATATATGTCTCATGAACCGCAGCTTCTTGTGTCAGAAAAACCACATTCTCTTGTAGTGTATCTAGCCTTTCTTTGCATGCTGCGAGCACTTGAGAAGAGCTCGGAAATCTATTGCTTGGAAGAATATTATTGATGAGTTGCAAGATCAATGTGGAACTGAAACTTTTAAATGCTCAATATTTTGTGAAGTCGATGAGTGGCTTATATATTCTAGTGAAGATATTCTGCACTGCAGATGAGATGAAGAATGAAGTGCACGTAGTCTTGAATCGTGTTTGAAAGCTAAAATTATCAGCAAGCTGTTCATCGTGCATCTGTCATGCGCTGCAGGTGGCTAGTTTGCAAGCGGAGCTGGCCATGGTGCAATCTGCAAACAGACAAGCTGTAGCTGCAGCGGCGCTCGTCCATCAACACCATCACCAACATCTGCAACAACAGCAGCTTCTTCAGCAAACAGCAGGGGCCGGTCCACAAATCCAGCTATCACCTTCAGCAGCCGGCATGATGCAGCTCGCGGGCCAGTTGCAGCACGAGGCCAAGGCGGGCGCTGCTCACGAATTAATGTCTCCTGCGATCAACTTGTGTAACATCTCCATCATGTCAGGATCGTCGGCAGCACACGGAAATACGTATGCAAGCCCGCGAGTCAAGGAAGAGAACAACAGCGCCATGCAGCAGGCGCGGCAGTACGTCGACAATTGTAATATGGGCATGTCGATTAATCCCGCCAGCAGCAGCCACCGACTCCCGGATCACCCCAATCTCCACAAGTTTCGCCGGATCCGTCATGACGATGAGCCCATCAATCTCATGAATCCCACGGTACTGGTACACGAGCTGCATCATCGTCAGCAGACAAGTTCTCATGATGATCAAGCTGGGGCCGGCAGCACTGCTGGAGATCATCTGAGCCAGACACTTGCTTCTATTCTTCCTAGAAAATAGCCAGGAAAAAATTCTCTTGTCGCATCTTGAATTCTGCATACTAGATAAACAGTGCACACTCATATTACCATATCACCATTTCCATGTATCACCTCCAGATAGCTAGTTCTACTGCAGCGGCTTCTGATCAATCAACAACAGCTTACTGTAGCAGACACGAGAATGCCTGCAAATTCCCACCGAAAATGCATTGAGGTGCCTGAGCATCTAACATTTCATCTGGAGTCAGGCGCAATCTAGATTTGAAATGTGACACCAATTCCGTTCTCTAGAAGATTTAGGATAGTTCTCACGGTTTGATTTCTCTCTATAAGTGAAGCTGATTTGTGTGCAGATCGATCTATGCTCCCAAGTTATGACTACTGTGATCGCTGTAACCTCGACAGCACTGTAACCAGACAAATCGAGGTATTATTACATATGGGTTTTGAACATCAGTATGTGACTGAGTTTATGTTTATTTCAGTAAAATGAAGGTGTGAAGTTCCTAGTTGTACTACCCAAGGATACTTATGCCAATATATCATTGAACCTTTAAGTTGAACAAGAAGCCTGCAACCATAGATGCAGAATTGATGCAATCTTTCCACCTGGTATGATCTTGTTGCTCTTAAAGGAATTCACGGACTTTTTCAAAGATTTCTAAGTATGCTCATGTGTTTTCAGAGACAGAGTCAAGTCATACATCTTAGAGACAATCATCTGCCACCTTGCTATGGCACTTTCGCCAGCTGCTCATCACCTCTTGTGCAGCCAATCTTGCCTTGCAAGTCTGCATCTATATTGTTTCCAGCCCTTAAGTTTCAGCTTATAGACCCACTTACCCAGCTTCTTTCTAGCAAGTTGGTCCACCAACACTTGTTCTTCTTTATTGGCAATATAGTTTTGGGAATTTTACCTTGATGTTGCATGGTCACGTTATGTAGCTGCAAGATGTCAGGGGCGCAAACAAAATAAAAGGAATAACACTTGCCAGTTTTTGACATTAAAACATGAGAAACTAGCCACTAGTTAAACTTGTTATGACTCTTATTAGTGTGATTGCACTCCATTTCAACTTGGAAAGAAATGTGATCCTAAAATTCATGAATCTTGACAATGATTGATTGATCGATATTTGAATTACATCTACACAATCATCTAAAGTTCTTGCCCATGTTTGCTATCAACTATGCCAAGTATGTGACACACAATTAAAACATATTTGTGAGGTATTTGCAAGCTAGAATGACAATAAATGGATGTCACAATCTGTGCATTAATTTAGAAATGGAGGTCAAATGCTTGAAGCTCACGATCAAAGATACTCTATGCAGAATATCATGCCTGAACCTCTTTAGGAGCATTTTGAGCACAACTTTTCATGAGCATTTCAAGCTTCCTTGCAAATCTTTCACTACATTAGTAATTACCATTTCAGCTTGAGATCATGACTTAACATTTTTGTAGATCAAATTATAATTGAAAGGTATAATTACTGATTTGAATGTTTGTGTCTAGAGTTGAGTCTATGCCTAGATGATGATGTTCAAGTTTGCATTTTGGTGATGATAGTGAATTGCAGCAACATTTAGTAGGACTGAAGCAAGTGCATAAACTCACCACCTAAAACATCTAAATCTTTGCAGATCATATTGTAATTTGGTTGAATCAAGGAAAGCCCATACACTCCCATATTTTTTACAATTAGACTGAAAATTCTGGGTAGGGTTTGCTTGCAATTCTCAAAAGTGTGTGGGTTCAGCTTAGTGGATTGAAAGAAAAAAATTCAAAAAGAATTTTTGCAAGTTTCTCAAACACAAGTATACTATATAAGATGAGTTTTATGGCATGTAGACCAGCAACAAGAGTCTTGATGCATCTAGTAGGTGTTTGTCCTTGCATCATGTCTCACTCCTTTTTGGAGATTTGAGATATAGGAAGCCTGCAAAGTCTGGCATGACAAAGTTTCAGAAGGTTTTTTGTGACAATCAGGATCATGAGCTTGGAGAATTTGCATCCCATAATCCACTCACACATAATTTATTGTTCACATGTGAAGATCCTGGAAGAAGCAAGCTGGTGTTGTGAGCTTTTTCATGACATGCTGCAGCAGATCAACAGAAGTAGAACATTTCAGCAAGTTTGGAGTGTCATAGATTGTTGTTGAGAAATGCACATTTCTTGGAACATGATCACCTTCAATCCATGTCTTTTTGCAGTGCTTTAGGTATGTATACATCCTCCAGTTGCAAGCTCCTGACTATACAATTGATTCTTGAAGCTCTTACAAAAGGCAATCCATTGCTTGAACAACATAATTCCAGTTCTTCATTGGGAATTACGTTCCTTCATTGGGGATTATGGGCCTTCATAGATCATTTCATGAGTCTTCATCAAGTCGACTTTATGTCGTGCAATGCGCCAGCCCGCAGGCAATACCCTACACGAAACAGCTTTGTTGAAGGGAGATTCCGAAAAACCTCTCACGCCAATCTGATGCAGGAAATTACCCCTGAAGATCCCCAAATAATTAAGGCCATCTTGGCCAAGGTTGTCAGTTGTTACATAAAGAAAACAGTTTAGAGTGTAAGTCTAGAAGTCTCCAACTATCATCCACAAATTGATTCTCAGTTCAAGCCAAAATTGTACCCCAAATCTTAGACTAATGCAAGTGTTGGTTCTTTTTTAATTTTGTGACATAGCCAAAGTGGTGATCATCCATAGCAAGAATTAGCCAACTTTGGCTATAAATGAGATATAAGTAAGAAAATTTAGACATTCTTCTAAAGTTTTGGCTACCTGCTTGAACAATGTATAAAAATCTGACAATTCTTCTTTATCTTTTCCAAAATACTAGTGATTCAACATTCCAAAAATCACTTCATTTTCAGAAACTTGATTTTAAATTTTGCCTCTGGGCAAAATTTCGCCAATAAAAGCAGGCCAAATGCACGTCTCTTCACTCAGGGTAGAACCAACAAACGCAGTGATGTTGGATGAGCACATCTACGACAAAAGTTTTGTTGGATTTCTTAATCCATGTATACTAATCAACTAACAAAGTCACCAAATCAAAGATCCTAAACTACATTAGCGGAGCCTAACATATACATAACTGATCTGCAATGCAAGAACGCACATAAGATGAGCTATTGCTCCACGCCGTGTAGTGACTTATCACAACGTCAGTGGACAACTGGATAAATAGGGATGATAAAGCAAGCTTCACACCTGGTGTTATGTGCACATTAAGTGGGTGTTAAAGGGGACAAATCAAGATGACAATTCACATATGAAATGTTTACTAACAAAACAATGATGTGGGAGCCCTCTTAACATGTGGTGTTAAGTGCAATGTTAAACCCATTGTTCACTAAAACTCAATCTTTAAAAATTGAAGATTTTTGGTCAAAAATTAAATGTTACATAGGAGGGCAAAACCAGAGTCTATAACTCAATGTTTGTAAAATGCAAATATTTTTTTTCCAAACACCTCCCCACCATTGCTGCAGAAGCTTGTGTCCTTTCTCTACTATCACCATATCACCATGCGAAGCCCTTTGTGGTTGTCACTATAGAAAGCTTTCTTGTTCACTACTTTACTTCACAATTGCTACATCACCACACTACATCATTACAAAAAGTGAGCTTGCACAATTGGAATTGGACCACAAAAGTAGGTCATAGAAGCCAACTAATGGTGGACCATGAATTACAAAAAGCTCATGCACACAAGGTTGCATAGAAGAAGACATAAAAAAAACATGGACAAATCCCAATTCAGCCCCTCCAACTTTGATATTTGCAATGAAACACCTAAAGAAGGTAAAATGATTTGCAATTGAACTAAAAAAACAAAGAATCAAAAGCAAACAAGAATTGAAAATGAACATCAAAAAAGAAATGACAAGAAGTTTCTTGAAAATGCGACAATTGTTAAACATATTTTACACCTAGAAGCATTCAATGTAATTGTTCAAGTTGTTGTTAGATTCTTGTCATCAAATTGTATCAAACTATAGTTGCTATTGTCCGATTCTTGCAACATCAAATTGTATTAGAATGTAGTTGTCAAATTGTTAGATTCATGTCATCAAATTGTATCAAACTACAATTCTTATTGCTAGATTCTAATTGTCAAATTGTATCAGAATGCAAATGCCATTGCCATATTCTTGTCATTGAATTGTATCAAATTGTTTCCAATTTAATGTAGAAGGACACAACCACAATGATGAAGGTGCATTTTTAAAAAAAACAAGGGCAAAAAGAAAACTACTTCCTCCAAATCAAATGCATCCTTGGAGGTTCAAACAAGAAAACCAAAACAATCTAATTGGGAATATGGTGAGGTTCTTGTTCTTATGAAAGCAAAGCATGATCAACATGTAACATCCCTAGATAGATTTGACCATGAAACATGTTCGAGATTATTGTGGTAAAAAGGAAGAAGATTTTAGCATTTGTCATGGTTGCAAGATATTCACAACATACAAGAAATTGCCCTACATGCAAAGACAAATGCGACGTAATCACATGAGATTTCAAAAATATTATTGATTACATGTTAAGGACTTGCAATAATTAGGAATACTAGACATTGAGCCCACAAGAAAAATTTGCCATCCATTTGCTACAACTTTTTCACAAGAATGTCATGGAATTCATAAGAAGTAAACCTATTTTTAACCCACTTCATGTCAAGGATATCATCAAAAAGGCAAAACACCATTTTCAATCTCAATTGTTTGAATTTGAAAAATCCCATTGATTTTAGTGAGTATAGGAATGAAGGCATTGACCTTGGTTCACCTTTTGTAGATTGCCAAAGATTTGATCAACATAGTTGGACCTTCATGAATGATCTTTGTGGCAAGACACCTCACACACAACCTATTGTTTGTTTAAAATCATTCATGGAAATTGTTACAATTGAACCACTACTAGTTAAACCTATGAATGAACCTATGAATGGAAACACAATGTAAACTCTAATCAACACCCTTGCACCAAAGGTTCACACACCACCAAATCCAATGAACAAAAAAAATCATCCAAAAAATGAAACTAAAAATGTTGACAACACATGTGTGGAACGTTCTTATTCATCTACACACATGAACATGGTAGAGGCAACACAAAAGGTGAGTTGAATTCTTGTTGGGTGTAATCATAAACAAATGAGCCAAAAACCATGTCGAATGATTGTAAAAACTATAAACCTTATTACATATTTTTATGGGATGCCATTTTAATGCCACACTAGTCATGGGAAGTTGTGCTTAATGATAAATATGAAAGTTAAAGAATCTCAATTGAATTGTCAAATTTTTCAAGTTCAAGTTTTGTTTTGTATTGTATTCATGACCTTTGAAATGAGGTAGGTGCAAATCCAAGTGATGAACTAATTGTAAAAAGGTTAGTGATTTCAAAATAAAATTATTTTTACATTAAATTTTTGTACACTAATAAGGAATTATTAGACACACCTAAATGACACTCAAACAATGGGAAATGGGTACCTATTTTGTTTGTTGAAATTTAGAACATGTTGAAATTCAAAAAATGTGGTGCAATGTTACTAATGTGTAAAGATTTTTTAAAAATTTAGCTATGATTCATGAAATTATCAATGTTTTAATGTGTTTTGACATTGTGGGCATTTCACATAATATTAGGGTTTTGTGAACTCCAAAACAAACTCTTTCCCACAATGTAACTTGAGATTTAGGTCATGTACAAATAGCTTTTGAAACGCAAAACCTTTCATGTTCAAAACACTCATCTTTGTATGGAATTCAAAACTTCAGTGAAAACACACATATGCTCCAAATTCAAGGCTCTCACCTTATTATAATTTTAGTTTACACTTGAACTACCCACAATTTTGACAACACTCACACCTTGATTTCCTAATTGCAACTTTTAATTCTTGTTCACTCCAATTGGTGCAAACGAGATACAATGAGCCAACATTATTATTTTAAAAAAGGATGCATGTCTTTTTGCCATTTTATTTTTTTTCATATTAATGAATTTTTGAAAGTGTGAATTAATTCCTTGTAAATTCAATGTTCTATTTTTAAAAATTCAAATCACAACCAAAAATTCATTTTTTACATTTTTATGTTTTCTTTTATTATATATATATATATATATATATATATATATATAAGACATCATGTAATTTATACCCCATCTATATGTGGTAAAGGACTATCAACGTTCTAAAATTTTGGATCAATTTTGGAAAGTTTTGTGAACTTTTTTAATTTTTGAATTCCACACATTTTGGGGTATGAGTGTTGTTTGAATGTGGATAATAGGTTTTTATCCTCTTATTTTTTCCCATCAATTGTTTTTAATTATATGAGTCCTTTTGATAGTCCTTTGCAAAATTGATTCTTTTTTACACTATAGGTGTTCATTTTCAAAGGTTTTAAATCAAAACTTAAATTTTAAAAAATTCCTTGCCATGATTTTCACAGTTTTAAATGGTAAACATAAATATTTATCTAATTTTGATTGTTTTTCTTTATGGTCCAACGCCTTTTTTGGTTTGTTGAATTGTGACTACACCCCAATGGCTCCTCTACTTTAGCAAATACAAGTAGCCATCAAAATCACATGTCTAACATTCCAAAAAAAATCCCTTGATAAACTATTTCAAAAAGCTTCAATTTTAAAGTTCAAAACACACAATCACCTTATTTTCAAGTTCAAACATAGGAACTCCTGAACCTTCAAATGAACACAATACATGCTACGAGTTCAAAATATTCACTATAATAAAACACCAAGGATTTTGCAGTTGTTTGAACCTTGGATGTTTTTGGCTCCATCTTTGAACTTCAATGTAACTAATGATCAAAAGGTGGAAGATGCAATTGTGGCTCAAACTTTGATTATTCTTGCAATTTGTTAATAATGCCACCTACCTACCTTAGTTTGACTTTTTAGAACAATGTCCCCCACCTTTTTCATTAATCACTAATACACATGCTTCCAAAATGCAAAAGAAAATTCAAAATGAAAATAAGCATGCCAAAACAAAAACTGATAGCTCGTACAAACACTCTCATACACAAAGGGACCAAGCAAAAGGTTCAACAAAATTGACAACCAATAGAATGTTGCGGATGTAGCCCCTACTTCATCCATTAGTGATGAAGTACCTAGTTCCATTCATGCATGTCACTTGAAGGTCGAGATGAAACGAAATTCACATTCCCATTCATTTCCCTAACATCCAACCAAATCCCTATATGATGTTAAAGAGCCTTTGGCCTTCATTCTCTTCCTATGTACTTGTTTCATTGAAGTGTTCTTGCTTTATTGGAGGTTATTATGCATGCTTCATTGTGATCTTAGCTAGGAAACACCCCCAACTCTAGTGGAGAAATGAACTATTACTATATGTTGAAAACAAATAAATCAACAAACCAAGTAATTTTTGAGATTGCCCATGCTTTTTATCTTCATTTATGTTTTAAGTTTAGGTTGCAGCATTTATCTCTAACCAAAAGCCTAAAATATGCATAAAAGATTAAAGAACGAACCATGCTAAGATTGCACACCACAAGTCATTCAAATGAACCTAAGGCTTGCTTGATGGTTAAAAATTACAACTTGCAAACACGTAGCAAATTCTTCAATTGCGTTTCATCCAAGCTTGTCCACGTTTTAAAAACTTTGATATGCTTTATATATTAGTGGATTATTTGACGTGATTTTCCAAGAGGCACCATACTCTCACTTGTTAACTTGTTAGTCTATTAGTTATTTATACACACAAGCTTGCATTGTTTTCTTCTATGCAAAAAATCACAAGATTTGCCTATATGGACACATGTCATATTATTGTCTAAGCTTGTTTAAGGCATGGAATGATCATTTGACTAATGTTGGGCCTTGTAATGTGAAATTTTTTATTCTTTTGGGCCCATTTAATACCATTGTAAGAGGCTATTTATAATTCAATGTTTTCATGATGCATGTAGGGATACGCACAAATGTAAAAGGCACAATTGCCCAAGTCTTTTACCAAATATATTATTGAAAATAGGATCTTATGCATGGGTAGATTGATTTCTAAACATCCTTGGACTACATCTATTGATCATACTTGGGATTTTATGCATGGGTAGATTGACTTTTGGAGCATCCTTAGACTACAATAAACAACTATAATTTTAGTTACAAAGACAAAAAATTTGTTGTAATGGACACATGCGACTACAAACCTTGTAGTTGTCTTGGACAAGTAGCACAAGACAACTAGTTGCGAAAAAACTACACGTGACATGTATAGTCACCCCTATAATCACATATCATTTATGACTACAAGGATTTTTCATCCATTGACTAGTCGTAGGATTATGCAACTATAATTATGACTACATAAAATATTGGGCAATATTTTTAAAATAATTAAATTTAAATGATTTAATATATATTTATCACATTTATTAAATAAATTATTTATATTTATATAAATAATGAAATATAATAATTCATATTATTGGTAATTTCATAAAATTTCAGCCTATGAATTGTTGACACATGTCACTACTTAGGCTAGGCTAAACCCTAATTTAAATACCTAGGCAAACCTAAGTAGGCACCTAGGTTAAGTAACCTAACTATGTAACGTATATATGGTCAACATACTATCATTGACCTAAACTAGGTAACTTGTGAGGTTTGATTCTTAGACCCCAAGGATGGATATCAACTCCTTTACCATCAAACCACCCCACTTGATGTACAAATATAGTGGAATGCATTCTATTTAGCCCATATTTGATTTTAAACATTACACAAACATCAATTTCAATATTTCATATTTTATTGATATTTGTCCAAATGAAAAAAAATTAAGTTGATTCTTAAAGTACTTTCAATGACATACACAATTAAATATTTTATTTCCAAACATGTAGATTAATTTGAATAGATTTTTTTGAATTTTGTTAAATTGAATTACAGTTTGATGATGATTTGTGGGAATGTTTTTTCAAGCACATAATTTATAAATGAAAAATATTTTTCGATTAATATTTAATAATAATTAAATTATTTATTTATTTATCTCCCACATATTAATCCCTCATTTCATTAAAAAAAAATTACATCAATGTGATTATAATATATCACAATTTGAATTAATTCTCATATAATTTTTTTAAATGGATAATATATCTATACACATGTCAAAAATAATAATTTTAAATACCATCTATAATATTTATGATGTATAATATTTTTTATTTTCTAAATTTTAATCTAAATCACATTTAATAATGTTAGATAATTAGTGAATTTGATGGAATTTTAAGTTTTATGTTTTAACAAATATAATATATACATTTTATCTAAAATTATGGTAAAAGTTTTATGATCAAATAAAAGATATATTTCTTAGACATCTGAAACCTCTATTTGATTAAAAAAAATATCATACTTGATTATGATTATAATAAGTTTAACAAGTTGTAATTTTACCAATAAAATTTAATTTACATGTATAATATATAATTAAATAATCATCATAAGTTAATATTTATAAATAGATCATAATTCAAATATATTTAATAAAAATATAATAATTTGGGTTGTCAATGTCAATCAACCATACAAAATACCAATAAACAATTAAACACAAGTTGATTATCGAACAAATATTGTAATTCCAAAGATGCCACATATGTTTTAATCATCAAAATATTATAAATGGAAAAAATATCAACCCTAGTTGTTAAAACAACTAAGTCTCCATCCATCCAAGGATCCATTCACAATATTGGATGAAAAATGTGCACTTGCCTTTTACTTTTCCATCCAAACATGTAATAGTCACAAATTATAGTTGCATTTGTGACTTCATTCAATTATATTAACATCATAGTTGCATATGTGATTACAATAGTCATATATATGACTACACATATTTACGACTAAAATGACATGTAGGACTAACCCAATTGTAGTTGTAAAAGTAGTTGATTTGGACACTAATGGCATCTATAGTCATAACAATATGGTTGGAATGGACAAGATTTTTTCTAGTGGGAATTGATCCATTCAATCATTAGCAAAGAGATATTGGACTACATTTGGAATTAATTTCTTGGGACATTACAATCATAAGTATTTGGGTTTTTGCCTAATGGGTGAAAATCCTTTAAGGTGTACCACACAAGACAAAAAGGGCCTAGTCCTTATTAAAAAAAAAATTACTTTATATTTTAATCCCCATAAAAAATAATGAATCAAAGGTTGTCAAATATTTCAAAAGGACCATATATTTTAAACCATTACAATTATGAATTCCATCATAATCATCCACAAATGTGTCTTTACATGATTAAAAACATAGAAAAAGGTCATACCTTGACAAGATTTGGATACACCTTAAAGAATTTGAACCTTAATAAACTTCTCGATGTTTATGCAATTCATTGTTTTTTTTAATTCATCTAAATCAATGACCTTATGATCAATCCTTTAAACACATAATAAATTTACATCATAGTTTATAGACCACATTTTGTAATGAGATTCATAATCCTTGTTGAAACTGGAAACTTGCCAAGGCCAACACCTTTCAAGGGATCATGAAGAAAGGGTTGTTGACATAACAAGGCATTTCTGTGCATATGTTCAATGTTGTAATTTAATTTTTGGATGTTGCAAATTGGCCTCTTGGCATTCTTAGGGCACTATTGGTGTGTTCAATTTGTTGGTTTTGCCCATAGCAATAACTACACAAATTGGTGTAAAATTTGAACAACAAATTTGGTCCCAAACATTACCCATTGTCTATGTCGCATTTGGAAAATTTGAAAATCTTAATGATGGGAATTTTCTCATGTCAAATTGTGCATGTCTTGGATTTTGTGGATTGCCAAAAGTCTAAACAATAAATGGCTTTTGACAGAATTTGTAGCTAATGGTTGATGTATGGAATGTGGGAATGGGTCAAGAATTGATAGTTTTTCTGCAAGCTATCTACCATTGGGTTGTAATCCATTTTAAGATTTCAATTAATCCACTTATAATTCATAAGTATGAGGCCTTTAATACCCATATGGCATTGAAAGTTTTTAAAAGCACAAGTATTGGATCCAATTTGAAAGTTGTGGGTACACGGGTCTATTGGGTTACTACTAGGTAATTCAAAACCAATAATAAGCACCATGGTTAGTTAGGGATTTGGAACCTGATAGAAATTTGTGGTTTTTAATAACCATCCATCCCTCATGCTACATTTGTGGATTGTTTATTGGTTCACTTAGGCCCTAATCTTTAACTAACATTATGAATATTATTAATACCTTACTCCTTTGTTGTTCTACATCAAGTAGACTTAAAGATGGAACCAGACATGGTGTCACATTTGTGGTTGTTGTGATAGTTGTTGACATTGCCAATGCATGTGTTTTCACTTTAGGCATTATAGTTGTTATAATTGCCATTTCATTCAAGGTTTGACTTAGAGTAATCAATTGAGATGTTGTACTTTTAGCCTAACTATTATATATAAATATCTTCTCCATCAAAGATCAACAACCGCAATCTTTCTTTCTTCAATAGATGTAAATTATTGAAAACTTCCATACTTTATAATTTGATGTGCCTTGTATTTGGTGACTTAGATATTGTCATCTCATTTTGATTCATAGTTGAATCAAATCTTCTTTTAGGTACATGGAATGTGTAATAATAAAGTTGATCCAACTTGTAGGCAACAACAAAATGTTTTCAACAAAAAAAAGTTCTAGAGTTTAGTTAAGACTTCAAGAACTAACGATAGGAATTTTTTTTTTAACAATTCAAAATTAAAATCTTTTGAGAATTGAGCTCATCAATTGTCAAGGACCATTATTGCTCCAATATAACATTGAATTTCTTGATGCATGCATATTGATCAATTAACAAAATAACCAGAGATCTTAAATTACAACCAAGGAGCTTAATATATAGATAATTGACCTACATTATGTAATATGATTAATTATGTACATATTACATATGTACAATCTATAATTCCCAAAAACAATCCAATACAATCCAAAAACCCACATAAGGTGTAAATTGTTCCACATCATGAAGTGATTTATCACAAATCAATGCACAATTGGATAAATAGGGATGATAAGCTTATCAATTAAACATCTTATTTGCAATTATTTACTTGTAACCTGTAACTAAATGAATGTTAGGAGTTTTTATATACAATTTATTAACATGTTTTCTTGCATGAAAATTTATTGCACATTTTGCCGACACTTGGGGCCATAAATTCTAAGTGTAGTGGGGTGCAAATGGGATACAATGAGCCAACAAAATTATTGTAAAAAAAGTCTACATGTCTTTTTTCCCAAAAAACACTTATTCATATGAATGAATTTTGGAACAATTTTTTTTGCAACTTGTTATACTAAATGCTTATAGTTGTCCAAGTACTTGACCATTTTTTTTCTTCATCATTTTTGAATAAATATGAATTTTTGAAAGTGTCCTAATTCCTTGTAAATTCAGTGTTTCATCTTTAAAAATGATAATAATTTCAAATCATAACCAATTTATTTTTTTGCATTTTGATATTTTTTTGTATGAAAACCTAAAAAATTTCTTAACACATCATGTACATTTTACCCCACTTATGTGTGACAATAGACTTTTGAAATTTTAAAATTTTAGATAAATTTTGGAAAGTTCTTTGAATTTTTAAAGTTTTACAATTCCACATATCTTAGGGTATGAGTGTTTTTTCAATGTGGTTAATAGGTCTTTATCCTTTTAATTCTTTCCCATCAAATGTGATTTATTATATGAATCCTTTTGATAGTCCTTTGCAAAATTGACTCTTATCTAATGTGTTCTTATTCACTTTTGGAGGTCCTAAGTTAAAACTTAGAACTTAAAATTTCATCAAATGGATTTTTGGTTTGAATCCCTTAACATTGATATGGATGAAAAGGTAATAACTTACCATGATTGCCATGGTTTTAAATCGTAGCACATAAATATTTATCTAATTTTTACTTTTTTTTTTTTTTTTTTTTTTTTTTTTTTTTTTTTTTTTTTTTTTTTTTCTTTTTTTTTTTTTTTTTTTTTTTTTTTTTTTT
>Ga0116229_10000707_pt1 | contig 47363 bp, 32 predicted proteins | sample S1TSphgellanicum_3_FD_87313 | JGI IMG/M metagenome (GOLD analysis project Ga0116229, IMG submission 87313) | Host-associated microbial communities from peat moss isolated from Minnesota, USA - S1T2_Fc - Sphagnum magellanicum MG | ecosystem: Host-associated > Plants > Peat moss > Unclassified... | reverse complement strand
TATTATATATAATTAATTATTTTATTTATTAATAAAAATAATTAATATAAAAATTTAAAAAAAAAGTATTATTAGTTTGTATTTGTGGTTGTGGAGGGTGGTTTATGGTTATTAATCCAACTATTTATGTTATTTTTATTTTTACAAAGGAAATGAAAGTAAAATATCTTCTTACATCATTAAAAGAAAAAAATGTGATTAAATTTTTTTTGTAACTAATCATTTGTATTAGTGTATGATTCATATTGCTAAAAACATATGGTATTGATAATTAAATGGTTATATCAATTACTTAATTATTATTATTTCTTGTGGTTAATTTTCGCCAATTTAAAAGGCAACAACATTAACAGAGGATTTTTTTGAAAGAAAAAAAATCAAAAATTGTCAAATTTAAAATATACATCGTTAATTTTTTACAATAAATTGTAGTAGGTAATCATACTATTGAAGGATTCAAACAAGTTTCCAACTTCACAACTTGTCTATAATTAAATAGGGCTAGATTTTTTTATGGATGATTGCCATTTTAGCAACATCACAAAAATAAATAAATAAACTTTGCACTTAATCATATTGGGGAAAATAAAAACTTGCAATTCTTAAAAAGCTAGACACATTTTACATAGTGAAAATAACATTGTCAAAGATTCAACGAATCCTTTTTTGAATTCACATTAAATTCACAAAGATTGTAGGTCAATTTAAACAAAAAGACATTTGTAAATTTATTCATGACATGTTATTTTAAGTTTTTAAACCTTTTATATTTAATATTTATCAGTTATAATAATAGTTTTAAAATACATTATTGAATAGACTTCAAGATCATGTTTTCATTTGAAGCATTTGAATAAATTTTGAAACAAAAAATGTATGTTAAAGTTTGAATTTCCTAAAAAACTTCATGCCAAACATAATAAATTAAAAAATATCTTCATTATTAACAAAGTTTTGAAATGATTTGGTGGTCAAGACTTTGGTATGCCAAGTCATGAGGTCTTGGGTTCAAACCTTGATGATTGCATGCATCAATGCATATTGTATAAATGTTATACATGAACATGTATATCATGGCGAATGGTGTCAAATTTTTTTAACAAAACTGAAAAAATAAATATAATCTATGATTTCATAATTCAAAAAACAAAAACTCAATTTTTTTTTGAAGTTTTGTATGATGATGTGGCACTTTATTCACATCATATTAACTTAGGACATCATATATCCATGTCATAACTTTAAAATTAAAAATTATCTAGTGTCTAAAATGATTGAAAAACATTTCACTAAAATTGTCCTAATCAACTAATCCTTTTCTTACCATAATCATATGTTGCATGTTAGTCAATTTTGTCCTATTTATTAAAAACCTAATGAATTTGGGTAGTGAAAAAGGACAAGATTTCTTCTTGTGGTCCAAAACCACCAATGGCATATGTTATTTAAGGTTAAGGTTTGATAGACCAAAATGTTGGTCAAGAATGTGATTAGAATGGGAAGGTCAAACCATTATGACCACCAACTAGGGCTAGACATGGAATTTTAAATATGATGCAACAAAATACATGACATCATTAGAACTAGAATCAACATTTTGATGATGATCATAGAAAAATGAAAATGATGTCCACTTGCCATTTAACTAGAAGTGTTGATTTCAGATCTAATCCAACCTAATCAACCATATTTTGACAACCACGTCATGAGACAAAAAAACCACCAAGACCACTAATGGGGGTTGTGGGTTAAGGAATGATTAGGTCAGAATTAAGAAAAAGATGATGGTCAAAAAAAGAATTTTGAGCATTTAGACTAGTCACTGAAGTTAAGGGTTTGCATTTGAAACATGACCCAACAAAATCATAACAATTTTGACCATTGCCATCATCATATTTAGAATCAAGACCACAATAACCATTAAGACTGACTAAAGGAAATATGGGCAATGATATTCATATGGTTTAAAATTCTAAAAGTGTACATAATAAAAGTTCATATACAAATCTCAAGTTTCAATATCAGATAATGAATCTAGTAAGTCATTGGCCATGATGCAATATTGTAGGCATTCCTCTAACTCAAATTTCAACCAAGCTTTAAAAGAAAGCCTTGGAAGACCTTGTATAGCAATTGTGTGATGGTAAGAAGTATTGTTAAATTTCACAATTTCTAAGGCTTTCCATGCCAAAGTTTCCCCCACAACCTTGAACCAAGCTTTGTTTACTCAATAATGACGCCATAACATGGATGGGTCCATGGGCAACCAAATGAATAAATGTTCAACAACAAAGTCATCCATCAAAGGGGGTAATAAAAGGCCATGGCTCTCACGTAAAATTTCTTGGACCGGTTGAGTTATAAAATTTTAGTAAATTTGTATAGAACTTGTAGAACTTGGCTTGTACAATTTCTAGTGTTCTTGGAGGTTTTAGGCCATTATCAATGGGTTTTGGGGTTGAAAAATGTTCATGAAACCTAGGTTTTAGGGGATCCGATTTTTAAAATTCCTTCAATGATTGGGCAAGCCATGAAGAGGTTAAGGTTTACAAAAGTTTGCAAAGTTTGAAAGCGACACACAAACTAAATGAGTAAACATTAAAAGTGACCACAATGAGAACAAAAACGTTTGGCACATGGTGAGGTCTTTTGGGTGACAATTGTAAAAAAACTTGGTTTTCATTGTAACTACTTGGTTCTAATTAAAACTAAGCCTCACTTGAGAAAAATGTTGAGGTAAAGTTGTTGGTGCTCTTGTTGCGGAACCAAACATAGGATGTAAGATGGATAGTTAGTGATGAAAGTGGGTTTCCTTTGCGATGCACTCTCCATGATGCATTGCTCTACAAATGTTTATGATGTAGATTCCCTTTTTCGGCGCCTATTTCCACAATGTTAAACCTTTTTTCCAAGCCTTGGTGTGGTTTGTTAATCTTTTGAGCTCAAAAAACCCTTGAAAAATAAGTCTCAATGATAGAGGAAAATGATATGTGAACCAAATGTGCCAGGTGACCGACTAGTTTCAAGTTGAATTAATGACGAAAAACCAATTTCACCCCTCGTTAGGGCCCTTTGTTATTTTTGGCTGTTGAATTGGACATTATGACTGGTGAATTTGACAAACAAAACCTTTTGATGTCGAGTTTGTCGGAGTTTACAGATAACTTTATTGTTACATGGGTTTGTGTTTTTTGCACATGAATGTTGTGGATTTAAAACATGTACAATGCACATATAATAAAATGAAATATTTTCAATCACTTGAGAAATATTTCATTGTATTTAAACATGCATCATGTATGTTTTAAATGCTTAACATTCGTGTGCAAAAAACACAAACTCATGAAAAATTGATTTTTGCACAATTTTTCATTATTAAATTGTGGGATAGAAAGTTTGTGATTGACATTGTCATTCGAAAACCTTACCATGAGAAATTAATTGTCATGCCAAGATCTGATGGCCAAGATCCTTCCATTGTACCAAAAAAAAACAATGTGCCCTTAGAAAATGTGTAAGAGCCCACTCTAAAATATAAGATGACCTCCCAATATCAAGAGGGATCTCAAGGCAGCTTTCCAATACACTAGGAAATTTCTAACAAGTTACTTGATTCATATAAGTTTATCATTCTACCATATTGAAAAATTGGGGAACTGCAGGTTTGAATTCTGTCTCACTGGTGGATTGTAAAGAGAGAGAATGCATGGAGTTTTTGATAGGTGTACATGATGATAGTATAGGCATGAGAAAAGCATGAAACATGACTGGTTTTTCCTTTTCTTTTTGAACAAATTGAAAAGAAGCACTTGAGAATAATTTCCATGATACTTGATGGGTTGTTTGGTTTAGGTTCTAGACATTAAACATAAATTGCCAAATGAATCAAATATAACTCAGGGCATTTTATTGCATTCTTGGTTTGAATTACATGTAGCTACCATAAAAGTATAGCAATACTGTATTCCTACTGCCATTTTGGGCTCGCCACTATCTTGTTAGACATCTGACATGGCTTGATGTGGTTTGTTGAAAACTTTTTGTTGACTAAGAGATGCTATACTCCATGTGCAGTGTTCATATTGCCGAACGTTACTCTTGCCCTTTGCCATATGTACTTATGTGTAGACCATTATTGGGGCCAAGTCATTTACATTTTACTCCCCAACACTAAGAACTCACAAACGCTATGACCCACAGCGAACACACCCTATCAATTTGCATCTAGTCATTGTGCTACTAAATCTATAGCTAGTTTATCAAATTGACAATTGATGGCCTGAAATCATCAAAACCTCAAAGAAGGAAATCTTCCATTACAAACCTCACCTCAGATTCTGCAAACATCATGTCTGGACATGTTGTGGGACAACATGGTTACTATGCACTGACAATTGTCAGTTTGCCACCTTACAATACCTTGGCCAGATTTACAGCAAAGCCATTACGGTTATCAAGCTAGCTGTCCCTGTTTTTTTATGTCTTCATGCTCAGAGGGGTACAGCATACATTGTATATTGACAAGGGCATTACCAAGGCTCAAACTCCTGTTGAAAGATGGCAATCTTGCCACCCACTTTAGAAGCTTGAGACTTAAACTACAAGACAATCCTGAGCAATGGAGTAAAAACAACCTTGCTGAGACAAATAGCCAGACCCAAACAAAGAGAAATCCCCTAGGGAGCAGTATAAGCCTGACTGGATAATGCTATATTAGAGATTCAAGACCCACGGGTTCCACGGATTGATCTTGATGATTTGAAAGCAAAAACAGATAAGTTGTGTGTCACCTTGCTTTGACTCTTAATTGGGGATCTTGACTTTTTCTGAAGAGCTTTGTTGAGGTCAGCTGCCTGGCGTCTTAGAAGATCAAAGAGGGAAGGGCTGCATTCAGAGTTCCCTTGCAATGGCTTTGTTACTTCTTTTTTTGAATGCCCTGACAAATTGCTTTGACTCTCTTGTATAACCTGCAATACAACCAATTCAAGTCTAGTTAAACCTTTCTAAAGTACGACCTTTCTGCTAAATCACAATATTTTATCTCTTGCACAGATTGTAGTAGTAAACTTGGCAAGTATACCTTTGCTTCATTAGCTGGCTGCTCTTCCTTAGCTGGCTGTGTGACAAGGCCATGGCTGCTATTGCTGTCATCTCGTCCAAACACAAAAGAGCGGGAGCCTCCTGATCCTCCTTGCTTGTGTGAAGCAGTTGGCAGGGATGTTGAAGTTGATCGCCCCAAAAAAGATGGCTGAGATAATTTTGGCCCATAAATCAAGTCAGAAGAGTGTACTCTGAATACATTCCTTTGTTTTATTTTATGATGCAATTCACAAATATTCTTAAACTAATCACAATTGGACAACCATTCCTCAGGGAACGATACATGCAGGTATGATTAAAGGCCAGGATTGACTGTAACAAAAGAGGCAGTTTGAAGAAACTATTCCAAAGTACTGTAGAGACTAGCACTGCTGATCCAGTATAGAAAGCTCCAATGTAGATATCAGGGCTCAAGAGAGGGGAAATTGTGTATTAATTTTGGCAAGAAAGAACATTACCTTTGAAACAAGAGAAGAAATATTGTTCCCAATCCCCCGCACTTCACTATGACCTGGCCAGCACAATGCCAAGTATCATATTGATGATGCTCTGACAGGAGGCAACTGCCCTACTTAAACTGGAATCAGGAATCAAGGAAAAGCAAAGCACTTTCAAGGATACATGCCAGTTCACAGATCACCCACTTTCACCTTGGTCAGTTGACACTTCATAACAATGCACCAAACCTTGTGCTCAAGATAGAATGGAAGGCTGATAACATTTTACAGGCCCAAGGAACCAAAGCACACCTAAGTTAGCTTTTCCTTTAACAGAAGTAACATTCACTTTGTTGATGAGGCCAAAAACTTCCCTTGAGCTTTCATCCTCAGCAGGTGATAGGAAAGAAAGCTGCTCCTCCTGTCACAATACCAAACATTAAACCTTTTGGATTCAGCTTTATTCCCAAAGACTGGGACCTCTCAATCAGGTGGTGAACTTTGCTGTTCTGTGAGCTGTCTACTCAAGCCATAAATTTCCTCATTTCCAGTTCCTTCTTTCTGAAGAAGTTTAGAGTTTGTGGCAAGTGCAAGGGACAAGGTTAGACCCCCCAAGATTGGTGGGCACTTCACAAAGCTGCCTGCTTACTGTGGGTAAGACCAACACTACTGTGAATCATGTGGAATGGCAATGACAGAAAAAGCTAGCTTCAGTCCTGGTTTATGGGCTTGTACATCCCTTAGAACAAATGTGGACTCCTCTAGTGTGTACTGAGATCTAACAGCCCCATGTACAAAAAAGTACTAAGATACAACACTGTGACACAGCTCGGCAAGCATACACAGAAAGTACCATAATATCAAATTTATTGGCCCACCTATAGCAACAAGATGAAGCAATTTCACCAAGCAGAAATGTGGGAAAATCAGAAGAGCACACTCACAGATTCTTCCAAGAGACGCTGCCGGAGAATTTCTCTGTCATGCTCTTCATCATCCAACTGGTCATTGACTTCCAGGCTGCATCTTTCCCAGTCATACAAATCATCTAAGCTCTTGGTTTCTCTTTCTTTCCTTTTGTGATTACTTGGTGACCCAAGGAAACTGCTTTCCACCAAATCATCCTCAGGGGCAGACTCTTCAACAAGTTCCTCATCTGGATCCTCCTTGTCTTTGTCATTCTGATCGGAATCTGAATCATGAAGCCAATCCTCCTCATCCAGACAACTGACTACTCGATCCCGACCTTTCCATCTTGAACCTCTTCCTGTCTTCAGTCGCTCCATGATATCTTCTGTAAGTTCAGCATCCTGCAAATTTTGGCACCAAGATTATTTTGGTAACAAGCTCTGGGACCAAAAAACAGAAGTTCCATGGTATACAGAGTTATGCTGAGAGAAAAACAGTGAGAAAAGAACTGTCCATGCCTGCTGTTGAAGCCATTTGCGATGCAGAGCTGCACGGTGACTTTGATCACCAACTTTTTCTTCCTGAGTACTTGCAATGAGGTCCCGGAACTCCTCTTCATCTGCCACAGCCTCTTCCTCCTCTACATTTTCTGCCAGAAGATCTTCATCTTCATCCTCAGCCTCATCATCAATCAATGCCCTTACATGAGTAGCTGTTATGTATATCTGTTGCTCATCTATGTGCCTAAGAGATAAGTGATCTTTCTCTTTGTTGCTTCCTCCATCAGAACATCTGGAACCAAGGAACAAAAAGGCTGTGCATCAGTCAAGAAGGAAGAGAGACCTCACTCAAGAGATATTTCATAGGTGTAGCTTTCTAGGCAAAAGTTGAGGAAACAAGGCAAGAGTTGGCTTAAATGCTTTTGCTAAGGCATTCCACCATGGAGTCTAGTGTGTCAAAGGTCATAAGTGAAGAATGGGAGTACAATTGAATGATCAGACCTTGGCATGTGTGCTGCAACAGAGTCCAGCACTCAAGGGAATGGAAATCTGGAAAGAAAGAGGGCTATAGGGCATATTGCAATGAGATCAAAAGGAACAAGAATAGAAAGAGGATGTCAAAACTTCAGAAATACAGACTTGGAGGAGAAAAAGATGATAAGGGAGTTTTGGTAGAAAGCAATACCTAGGAACCAGGTTTTCATCCAGGGGTTTCATTGGGCTCTTCTCAATCTCTGAGCTGAGCTGTGAGTAGCATAGAAGATCCTACCAAAGCCCAAAAACACACCAGATTGTGATATTAGAGCAGTTGTCTGTCTGAGACAACACTTGCAAAGATACACTCAAATAATTGATCTTAACTACTTGAATCAAGAAATTGCTTGTAGAAATTGCAAAAGACATGCCAGAGTACACCTATACTGCCAGGCTCAAGATTGCAATAGGGAGTTCTAACCTGAGAGTCTATTATCTGTGCACTATGAACAGTCCCCCCATTTGGTAAGCTTATCCTCCTTGATATCTGATTGTGTGCATATCCAAATAAAGAGAAAGGAATGACAATGTCAAACCCAATCTACCAGCAAAGAAAATACACTGAATGAATAGGACACCATAATTCTTTGTCCTGTACAATTATTCCTGGCATTTGACACCATGTCAACTGGCCAGATACATTTATCAACTCTCTAATCTTCTTGAGAAATAACATCACATCAAGTTTCAAACACTCAAGGTCACTCTGGAGTCCTGTACACATACCAACTCTGAATGAAGATGATTGGTCTCAATCTCAGGTGTTCCTGGAAGATTGTCATGATCATTTGTTGCATCGTCAACTGTATGCACGTTCTCCACAGCCTGTTGATCCCCATTTTGAACTAGATGAAAACCCTCCCACAGATGTGATATGTCTAGCAAGTTCAAATCAGAGACCCTTCTACTTGAAGCTACAACCAGTACAACACTGGGCCAAACAAGAGCATGGCATAGTCCAGTCACAATGACCAATCACTTTCACTTTGTTTGATCAACCAGTTCCCAGGATAATTAAGATCAAGCCATGTGAATTCTTGCAGCCACAACCAAATTTGTACAGTTGAGACACCTCCTTTGATCATAGACATGCATAGCAATGTTTTACAAAATCTCACCACTCCAAAGAGCAGTTCCAAACATTGATGCTCATTGTCCTGATGCATCAATTTTCATCAAAAATGGAGATTGCAGAAGTGCAGTTTCTATCAGAAGCACTTTTCCTTCCAAGTACGACTTAAACCAAAATTTGCAAGGGGTTTGTTTGCACATTTCCTCCTTGAGGAGCTACCTTGAGCTTATCAACCAGAATCTCCAGCAAAAGTTTGGATTCTTTTCAATGAGACTCACACAATACTTGCAATGAATGAGCAGATTGGCAGGGTTTAAATGAGCTCAGCACTGACCACTGGAGGTAGCTGAACAACTTCAAGGTTTGGTAGGACAACATTTTCATCCATCTGTGGAGTACGAGGAATGGCCTCCAACTCCACTTCCACATCCTCATCAAGGATGAAATTCACATTTGAGCTCCCTTGATTATTGAGGGCATTGTCCATTTCTTTGCTTGCTACAATAAAGTTGGGTTCTTTAACAGCTTCTTGTGAAGTATATGATTCTCCAACACTGACAAAACGAACAAAAAACATCAGCAAGCACGTGAACTTTAGTTAATAAGTTCACTATGTGCACACAAAGCAGTTAATTTTCCTTTCCACAAGTGCACAAGAAACTTCCAATTTGAAGCAGCAGTCACAGGCATGAAAATTGATAACATGTCAAAGAGTCCAACAGCTGGCATACTACTGTGGAGGTGGAGATCAACTGATATTCAGTGGCAGGTCTCCTATATTTCAAGCTGAAGAAATGTGTTGCTTACCTGCACCCTAGCTCCAAACGTCTTTTCTTGATTTTCTCAAGCACACTCAATACAGGTTTCCATACTGGTGCTGGAGCTGTGAATGCCACCTTTGACTCTGTAACATCCAAAGCACACAAATCTCCAATTCAGAGTTGAATTCCCAAAGAACAGTCTACAGGTGAGACAGAGCCACAGTGCAATTAGAATACAATGCAAGAGCCTCCATACAAAATAAAATGTAACCCTTCCCTAAGTTGGTGGTTAAGAAAGAAAAAGATTAGAAAAGACATTACCTTATTCACTTTGAGCTTGCAATATTGCAGGATAGAGTACCACATGAGAGTACAAGATGGAACATCAACTCATATTGCAGACACAATTCTACCTAGGCATATCATGTTTTCTCCACACATCTAGAAGCTTAAAGGATCAAACTGCATACTGCAAAGTCATATATAAGCCATCTAAAGAACAGATCATGGGAGTCTTCTAAAAGGTGAGCTTTCACCTCGCAATAGCCTCTGTGACTCTGCATGCAATTCCTCACAAGCTCTCCTTTCTTCTTTCTTTCCCTGTATTGCAACAAACACCATTCTCCCAAAACAGAACCTCAGAGTTCTCAAAATATATTAAAGTTTCAAGTTTTTTCTGAATGATGGCAGATGCAAAACAGATGGAATGGAGAAGTTGTTTTTTCCCCTAAATGATAGCAGCTGCAAAACAGAGTTTGTTTTGATGAGTGTGGTCATCAATAACTGCCATTGCAAATGGAATGCCCCATAACATCACTCTAGAGCATGGTGGGAAATTCTTGCACTGACATTTCTTGAGATTTAATGAGTCTTGAAACCTCCAAAACATGGATTGGCACATTCGACCTCTCAGAATAGTTTCCTTTTCAACCACAAGATCATGCAAGAATACAGAAGCTGCTGTACCCTAAACTCTTGGAGCAGACTTAAGCCCAAAGTAGTACCCGTTTCTTCTTGCTGGCTGTAGTTTCAATCTCAGCTGAAGACGCTTTTGTTGTTCCCTCCTCAACAGACTTGTTCTTCTTCGAAGTGTCATCTGAACCACCCAGACCCGCCACCAACTTCCTTGCCTTCTCGAGCATATTCTCTTCCGGGTCAAGAGATGTTTCCGCTTCATTAGCAGCAGCAGTAGCTGGAAGCTCAGCGTCAACAGAAGATTTGGTTTCAGAATCAAAAGTCCTCAATCCTTCCTCATCCCATTCAGGCGCTTTGAAAGATGGTATTCTCGAGGACCTAATCCCGCCATTGGACCTCTTCTGCTTCGTCTTACTTGGAGCGGGAGGCTCGTCAGTGTTGGAAAGCCGAGCTTCTCGCACCTCCTCATCGTCATCCCCCACTTCCTCTTCCATACTGTCCGCCTCTGCAGGATGATCCACAACCGGAGGAACCACAACAACAACCCGTTCTTCTCGAATTGACTCTCTCGCCATATCAACCACAGCTGTCTTGATCTTCGTCTGCACAACAACAGACTTCTTCCTCTTCGTGTGCGAAGCAGAAACGATACCATCTCCTCCTTCATTCTCTTTCCCTCCAGCAGCAGCATCTCGTTTACCAAACCTTTTCAGAATCTCCTCAGCGGAATCAATTCGGGTCCTATTCTCACCTCCGAACTGCACAGGTGACGACTTCATTTTGGCGCCATTGCACAATGCGTCGTCGTCGCGCCCTTCCGCGGCCTCTTCTTCACAAGACTTCACCTTCCTCAACCGCTTCAACTTTCTCGTTCCCACTGCCTCCAATCTGTCATCAGGCAATATTGTGGCCACATCCGCGTCCGCCATAGCTCGGTCTCGATCGTCTCTTCTCTCTCACAACTGGCTCAAGAGAAATGAGAGTTCTTGTGTACAAGAATTCGCGCGTAAGGACCTCGACGTTCTTGTGCACAATGGTGTGCGCGCGGAAGGACCTCGGCGTTCTTGTGCACAACGAGGGTTTGCGCGCGGAAGGACATAGACGCATCATAGCCATCCGTGAGGCTGATTGCGGGATCCAGGCCGTTGATTACTTTCCCGCGGCAATTGCATTCGAAACCTCCTAGATTATTAGGGGATGGATCTCAGTTTCTTCATCCAAAAACTACATCTATTCCATCTTGCAGTGTGTGCGACGGGAGGCGGGAAACGACGATGACAATGGCACCAAGAGAGAGAGAGAGAAGGCCCGCTGCGCACATGCGAGCGTTCGCGAGACGACGACGACGATGCTGGCGAGCGAGCTAGGACGACGAGCTTGTGCAAAAGGTGTTGTAATAGCCGTCCTTCTCATCAAAATTTGGAAAATTACTCTTTGCATTTGTGAGATGCAGTTGATTGGAATCTCACAAGGTAGTGTATTGTAGTAGAATTGAGGAGACTTTCGTGTGTGTGGAGATGGATTCATTTCAAACAATATGTGAAGAGGACACACAGTAATATAATCATGTTTTTGGGGGAAATCGCTTTTTTTCCATTCTCAATACGCCTGTCCGTTGATTCTTTTCAGAAAGGATTATTGGAATAGTTTGTGAAGAGAGTATGAGAAGAAAGATCGATACTATACAAGTGATGAGAGATATGAACGCTGTTCTAAAATATGTCTCTTGTGAGAGCCTCTCTTGTGACCTCTTATATTTTATTTCTTTCCTTGAGGTTGATAGTGGCAAAGATCGCTTCCTTGGAATAATGAGAGCATACATGGAGATCTCAAACATGAAAACCTTTGGGAATTGGTAAAAAGGGCCTGAGAGACGATGGAGGCATGGTGAGTGAATCGGTTGAGATGCGTGAGATAAGTTTGAGAGATGTATACAACTCACAAGATGGCCCTGTTCTATTTTGTTTTGCAGTACTCTGACAGTTTTGTCGTCGCTTATAGGGAATGGAGTATTCAGAGCAGATATTCAGGCACATCCACAATAATGCCTATGTATAAAACCTTGAAGCCAGGTTAGCCTTCAACTTTTCTAATTTCACTAGTTTCTTATTCTGGAACATTGAATATCTGCTCCTTTCTAAAGGATTAGTGCTCTTGAGCTTCTTGACCCAATTCTAAGAGGATGTTTGCTTTAACTAAACTCCTCTACTTAACATTGTGAAAGCTTCTGAGAACAAAGGTACTATGTTTTGACCTGAAGACATCTGGAACTTGAAGACATGTGGGGCTCACCTATTGGCATTGTTTCTTTAATCATTGCCTTTCCATCACATTCTACCTCATGTTTGAAGTCACCTGCAATTTCAAGGTCTGCTGGTGACCTTCCTCATTGACCACTCGACTTTCTCTTCCATTCGGGGTCCAGGAAGTTGGAAGTTGGAAGGGAGTGCAACTAGGTCAAGTTGCAATTCTTACTTCCACTCAATCTCTGTTTCGGCAACTAAAAAGCAGGTGGGTTTGCTACACGTGACACTGTTGTGCTTGTGCCATGGCATCATCAATTCTTGCCTGCTCAAATAGTAGAGACAGACTTCCAAACATTACCACAAGTAGTTACAATCAATCTGTTAAGCTTGACTCATCCACCTGTTTTCTATGTCATTTGGCTACAAGAGAGCTGCTGCAACTGAGCTTCAAGAGAAGCTGTTCAGACTGAAGAAAAAACCTCTATGAATTGGTAAAACTCTCCAAGAGTTTCCTTCGCCAATGGTGCTAAATAATGTTTGCTGAAGAGAGGGTGGAGGGATTGAAGATTGAAGATTGAACCTTCAAATGTGCATTGGTATGATAATTCCTGAACCCCATCTAGTAAGTCAGGATCAAAGTAACTTCCAAGTATGATAAACTGTGGGTCATGTGCTGATGCTCCCATGTTGGCCGTGTGATTTTGTAAGTTCTTTGGGCAAAACCATTCTTGTAAGGTTTTCCCTCTTCCTTGAAGTTCTTCATATCCAAATCGCCAACATCCTTCTTTCCCATTTCCTTGGCCCCAAACCCTAAACCTAAACCCTAAAATCCTGATCCTGGTGAGAAGAGATTTGCATTTCAATAGAGTGTGTGCTGTTATCATCAACCGATGCGTCACCGGCCTCCTTGCTCTTCCTTTTTGCCCATTCTCTCTTGCGACAATGTGCCCAGGATCAATTCCATGCGACGGAACTTGCGCCCGTGCGACATTCGCGAGAATACGAATTTAAGCAAAAGTGTTGACAGCTGTGGGATTTGAACCCACGCCCTTTCGGACTGGAGCCTAAATCCAGCGCCTTAGACCACTCGGCCAAACTGTCGTGTAAACACGCTCATACAGATTATAGTTTTGAACTGCTTAGCTATTTGGATGTTAGTTTTTATGCTTTTTGGGCAGTTTCAGGTGCACTTTTAACAGACAAGTTCCAAATTAGGGAAGGTGCCTATTCGCCAGGGGGATGGGCTATTCATTATCAGGAGCCTAGCCTAAACAAGCTAGTGCGCAACAGCAAATGGGGTGTTGGAAATGGAATTGGAAAAGGAGACCCAATATTTTGGTCTGAATAGGAATTCAGACCTTGCATTAAAATCAGGTTTCAATGTACAATCGGATGGGGCCCATAGTGCCCCATTCCACTTAGGAATAGATCAAGCCTGGCAAGGTCTCATTGACAATTTTTTGTTAAATTTTTGTTTGGTTAATGCATGTAATTGATATAGGTGGTCACTTTTTATTAATTTTGCAATGCTAGTAACAAGAAACGTTTCAGTTTAGGCTTTGCCTAGTTTGGTAGAATGGGATCCAGTTTGGAACTACACCTATCTAATTTTAGTTTATTATTTTGAAGAACCAAGTCTGGAATTTGGGCAGGGAGTCTATCAAATTGAAACTTATACTTAAACTGAAATGAAACTAGAGGTTCTTTCAAATTTTTAAGAAAAATTGAAAGTGGGACCAAAGGTTCTCTTGAAAAGTAGGAACCAAACAACACCAATAAAACCCTAAAGCATTAGTCAATTAGCACACCAAAACCAGTTTAGTCCTTTGAGATGACATACATGGGTCCCAACCCTTCAAACCTTGAATGAGTGAATGATGTAACACATATTTAAACCCTAATCAGATTCTAGTGAATATTCATTAGGGATATTTCATAATTTCTATCATACAAACAAAGTTTATTTGCACATGAGCATTATATTTTTGTTCCACAAAGGTCTCAACTTTCAACCATGTTTTATCAATTTGCATGGTGTCAGTGTTTGGTATGACAATGGTTGGAAAGAAGCTAAAAAAAGCATTCATTGCATAATATTTTGTTGCTAGAATGGCGTTAGTTCTCATTGCGACTCTTGAATAAATTGAAAAGTATTTTGTCAAATTAGACAATTTCTTAAATGGTCTAGATTCAATATTGAAATATCTAACATTGTCGAAAAAAGAGCATTCATCTTTACACATAACTTGAATTTGGAATTGATTTTTGAATATTATCTTGTTTTAAGAAATGTAAAATGTCATTTGATTGATTTTTAAAGCATTACCTATATGGGTATTGGATGTGATCACCAATAAAAGAAAATCAAGTATTAGTTTTTTGTGTGTGCTCATTGCAAGGTTTGTTTTTTTCAATTCTATGATGTGGCTGAAGTGGTGATCATCTAGAAGAAGATTTAGCCAAATCTGGTTACAAACCAAACATAAAAATAAAAACATTTTAATGATCATTTTATATTTTGGCTATCTATAGAACTTGTTGTAAAAATTAGGGGGTTTTCTTTTGTTTTTAATCAGCAAATTAGAGCCATTTTTTTGCACAAAAAGTCCTTTGTATGTGTCAAAATCATATTTTGTGAAGTTGAACAAATGTGAAAATTCACCCCCAAAAAAAGACACTAGAATTTCCTTGAAGGAATTTGAAAGTGTTGCATTAGATTCAATAACAAAGGTCTCCAATTGGTACCAATGGTGTTAGCATTCTAAAAATGTTTGTAAACTAAATCAAAGATGTGTTGGAAAAGGAAAAATGCCAATGAATCCCAACTTGCATAAAATTCATTGGGTAACAATGAAGATGGATTTGAGCATTGGAATGCATTTAATTCTTGACCTTTAGATTTCATGGTGATGAATATGATTTTTCATGGAAGTAATTATTTCATTTCTTGAAAGAGCTATGATTTTCTAGCAATAATTTGTGTACATTTGTTGAAGAATTTGGTTATAACCACATTAATTATGATAAAAAATGGTTTAAAGATAAAAATAATGGCATTCCATGACAAATTATAAGAATAAATAAACATGAAATCAAATTGAAAAGATAAGAAGATTTGTATTGAAATTGATTTTTACATAACATACTATAACATAATCATAATAACATAACCATGAAATTTATCATATGGTGATAAATAAAAGAACAAGGAAAGAGTTAAGTTGTATTCCAAACTAATGTTGGTCAAAACAAAAGTAATGGTGTGCACAACATGGATTTATATTATAAGAAGAGAAATGCTTATGGAAGTTTTTGTAAAACCTTTCATAAGATCAAATATGTAAAGGATTTTTTCGGCAAGCTACTTAATAATTCTATATGGAAGGAAATGGGAGCTAATAAATGAATAATGTGACCATTGATGTTGAAAATTGCCTCTTTCATTATTTCAATATTAGCTTACATTTAGTGATGTAATCTTACTTTTTTTCTTTCAATCAAATTTTTTGAGAGGGAAATTTCGATTGTCTTCAAGAAAACATTTAAGAAAGTTTATATGAACATTACTTTTTCCACCATCATCTTTGTCATCTCTTTTGATCCATATCATGCCCACTTGAAATCATGTGCAAGTTCACATTTGGGTTTTTAACTTTCATTTATTTAATCATCTCATCATTTCATATGGTTTCAAACATCTTCTCCTTAACATTGTTCATTAGGTTGGGCTTTCCCCATTGGACAATTCGTGGCATGGGCCATTGCATCTATGGCCAACTTAGAAATTCAATGAACATACATTTTCTTATGGTCCTACAAGGAATAATGCATTGCAACCCACAACACCATTCAGGATGTTTTTGCTTCCAACACCAAGTATGTTGGGTTTCATGTTTTACATGAGCAAACACATGTCTTCCCATTGTTTTCTTTCTACTCTTTGAAACAACAAGTTGATATTATGTTCACCACAAATGGGGTCCACATTTTGGCTAATATCATCATCATCAATCCCACTCAAGCAAATTTAATTTCACGAGTCATTCTTTTTTGGGGAGTGGCCACAATGATTACGACCTAAGCAAATGACAAGTAAGTTATACCTTCATTAACACCTTTGGGATGTGTTGGAGCTTTTGCCATAGATGTATTTGGGTGTGCAGCAACATGTTGACGATTTTTTCCATGAATGTGTTAATATGGCATGGTTAGTCAAAGCCTTTAAAGCCCTTTCTTTTTCATTTTGTGTTCATTTTATAAGTAACGAATGTCAATGGCTCCATAATTAATTATAATTGCTCGATCCTAAAGCAAACCATTGTTGCATGGAAAACTTCCTTTATGTTTTTTCTATTTAAAGAAATTTCCCACCCATTTCTTTCTCTAATCTATTTCATGCAACAAATGAAGGGTTTAAAACATAGGTTGTTATTTTGCCCCCTTTAATGAATCCCCATTGTTCCCTTTTGCGACCCCCAATTAATGTGTTTACACTTTTGGATGTTGTCTCTTGGTTGGACATTATTCTTTATTTTTTTTTCCTTTATTATATGTGGGCTTTGAATTGCTTCACATTACCAATGACGATCAATTAACACAAGGTCAAAATATTAATATATTTAAATATATTATTTAAGAGATGATTCATTACCAAAAATTGGTAATCCATGATCATATAGATTACCCATGAAATTATTTTCATTTTCATTGATTTTAAAATATGAGATTCACTTTCACCTATTAAAACACTAATATTTTTAACACCCATGATGTTCTTTTTGATATTTCTCATTTCTTTACAAATAAAGGTTTGGGGACCTTTGTAACGTCCCCCAATGTTCTTGGTTTATAAATATAAAATATTTTCAACCTTAAAGCTCACAACATCCCCTATGTATTTCTCAATGTCCTCCAACATTATATCCAATGCCTTCAATCTTTAAAGTTCTGATGCCTTTTATTGCTTGAAACAAAAAAAATTTCATGTTCAACTTAACGCCCTTGGTGTTTCCAATGCACATTTTCAACACCCCTACTATTTGTTGTTGTCATTTTGTTGTTCTTTGTCAACATTTTTATCTTTTTGTGCTTCTCCATTTTTTGTCATCCATGGTGTTTTTTAGGCGTTTTTTTTTGTTGACAAAACTTAGGTCATTTTCAAACCAAAAGATTGCATCAATTTGAACTTTAATTAATTATAAGGATGTTTAGATTTGAAAATGTTTGTTAAGTTGACATCCTATCTTGGGAACTTTCAAAAACTTGCCATAACAAGAAACATAATGGTTTAAAAGTTCAATTTTTTGAAATGATGGGTCAAATCTTCATTAATTCTAAATGCAATCAAAGTTGAAAAGGGCAATATATTCAATTGATGTGAAAAGAAAAAATAATTAGAAGGGGAAAAATATGTTTACCCAATTTAATGAAAGAACACATATTCAATTAATTTCAGACATTTTATTAGTCCAAAAATAAGAAAAGGAAATTTGCACATTTTAAATAACAAAGAAAATTATAATTTCACTTTGGCGGCCACTAGGTCAATTCAATGAAAAAAATAGGATGCATTCAAATTTTGACATCCCTTTGAGGTTAAGGATCAAAAACTAGGTCAAAAATTCAAAACTAAGTGGCATTAAGTGGTCACCAAGATTGTTGTCTTGACCTGTAATTGTATGCATAATTTCACATGTCATCATACGTTGTTTTCACATGTAATTGTTTGTATTTACATGTAGCCACCACCCTATTGAAATATGCAAATGAGCAAATATGTTAAAAAAGTTGTTAATATATTCACCTTGGTGGGCCACTAAGTCAATTCAACGTAAAAAATTAAGATGCATTCAAATTTGGACACCCCTTTGAGGTTAAAGATTGGAAACTAGGTCAAAAATTCAAAACCAGGTGGCCACTAGGCACTAAACAAAAACCATTTTACAAAAATCAAGAATCAACATTCCAATTCAATGAAAAACAAAGTACATGCTAACAATATGACTTTTACTATTTGGTGCCCACCAAAGGTTTGGGTAATCCTCGAAAAATAACCTCATGTTCTTATCATGTGTGCACAAAAGGTTTTGATGTGTGCCCAAACATAAGTCATCATGTTATTTCAATGTTAACAACTTGAAAAAAAACGTGTACCCTAAACATTTAGTGGATAAAACACCATGTATGTCAATCTTAATTGGACGGAATGCCATTGGAATTTATTAATGTCATAAAATTTTTGCATACATGAAAGTAAAAGTACAAAAAAATTATCATTTTACTTCCCAAAACAGGGAATGTGAGTTATAGAAACTCAAATTAAACCTTATAGAAAAGGTAGAACTAAACGAACATCTAGCCTTTTTGAAGAAGACTCAAATATGCAAATACATCCTTTGCATCCTTAAATAATAAATTGGGTCGACATCATGATTTTGTACCCATTAAAATTGCAAATGCCTTCACATAGTTTGCAAACATAGATCTAGTTCCATTGCAAAAATAAATAAATTTCTTTGAATTCACTTTTTTTTAAAATGTCAATAAAAAATCACTGAATATTAAAAAAAACACCAATGTAGAACGAAAAAAAAGATGTAACCAAAAGAAAAAAAAGGAAATGATAAGAAAGAAGGCCACCTAAAGGAAGTTGTGTTATCTTTGAATCCCCATTCGAATTTCCTTCAAATTGTTTGAACCAAACATAAGACAATACTAACTATTAAATGGTGGCTTAGAAAATTTCACAATCACACCGCAATGGGCATCAACCATTTTTGCAATCGATAATCCTTTCGATGTCGACCATAAATAAGATGCAAGGTCCAACCATTGCACTTTGTTTTTTGACAATTCATGTCTTCTAAATGACTCAAGGAAGAATCCATTCCATTTTAGATTTTGAATGGCCTTGTTAGGCTCATCATCAATGAGAAATGTTTGGTCCTTGTCTTCATATGGTAAACCTTTGCATGCAAAATGAATTCAATCCAAGTTTTTAATATAATAATAATTTATGTGAATAAATTGACCCATCATTGCAACAGATTGTTCATGTCCCCAAACAAACACAAATTGATTGATGAGACTTTTTGGCATCAACAAAGTTAGAACCTTGAAAACATCTTCTAAAAACATATATGACCGAATAACAATGTAGAATTGTTTAAAAGCTTAAGAAATAAAATGTTTTATTCCATCCCAAATTTCCAACTTGGACATGTCCAAATTTCTTTCATTCATCCATTGATTTCCTTGAAAAACAACATTCTTTGAAAAATAACAAAACACATCGTTGATGCTGAGAATAAACAACTTTTTAGTTGTGGCAAAACAAGGAAAAAAAGAACAATTGCACCTCTTTGGATTAGATTGAGTACCATAATAATTAACCTACCAGACCAATATAAGTTAGGCCATAAAAAAATTACAATTAATTCCACAAGATTGAAAACCTTTAGCTTGCTTTAATTATTTAACATCTAGCGGCCACCAAACACAAAGAGAAAAAAAGAAAAAAGAAAACCCTTTTAGAAACCAAATAATCTCAAAACATGAAGGAAGGCAAATGGCCACATGAAGTGTTAAGTGAAAGACCTAGTGGCCACCAAATAGTGATTGATCCAAAACCCTCCATTTATCAACAACTATATTAGTTTCTTAAGAAATAACATCCAACTATCGAGAAATATTCTTGTTCATCATAGTGAACCATATGTACATTGTGAATTTATGTACACACCATGATAGGAAGTTTTTAAAACTAGGTTTTAAATAGATTGAACAAGATATAACTATGTTTAGTTGCCATGAGCACACCATTCAAATAAAAAATGACATGGAACCCATTCACCTCTAAAACCACAACAAGAGACGAAATAACTCTCTCATTAGAAAGGACGATGTCTACAATATTAAGTTCGTGCACACGCGTTTGTTCATGATTCGAAGGCGATGAGCCTTACCTTACACACACATCCTTATAATAAACAAAATTCAAAATAATTCGAATTACAAAAATAATAGTTGTTTGTGTTAAATTGAAGAACTAAGATTAGAACTATCATGGACATGAAGAATCACAAGAACAAAGGCTAAGGAAAAGGTTTAGGTCTAGCTTTCAAACAAGGAAAAAGACAAGATTATGTCATTCAAAAATAAAAACACAAGAATTAAGAACAAGAACATGAGATGTGTAAGACTAACATGAAAGTCAATATTTATTATGTTAACATATACAAACATGAACATGAAAAGAACATGACAAGGCTAAGGTCAAGATTGTGCATAAGATTGATGTTGAACAGACCAAAGGAAATGAGGGGTCCTATTCCAATTTATACCCTTCTGGGGACCTAGCTCAAGGAAGCTTCCAAGGAAGCTTTTATGTGCATCAAGTAAAAAAACTTCTTGAGAACCTTCCTAACATAAAGTCAACTATGAATTAACTAAAACTTAATTGAAAGTTAACTAGGATTTAATTAGGAATCAATTGGGAGTTAACTAGGGTCAATTATGATTTAACTAAGAATTAATTAAGATTTAATTAGGAGTTAACTATGAGTTAACTGGGAGTTAAATTAGACTTAATTATAATTTAACTAAAATTTAATTGGGATTTAACCATGAGTTAACTAGGATTTAATCGAAAGTTAAATTTAAATGAAAGTCAACTAAGATTTAACTAGGAGTTAACTATGAGTTAACTGGGAATTAAATTGGACTTAATTATAATTTAACTAAAATTTAATTGGGACTTAACCATGAGTTAACTGGGATTTAATTTAAAATTAATTGAAATTTAAATGAAAGTCAACTAAGATTTAACTAGGAGTTATGGATGAAAATTATGGATGAACATTATGGATAAAATCCATCCATTGGAAAATGGTGTTTAATGTTCGCATTTGTCACATCACCTCTTTTTCTAGCAACGAGTTTCACAAGGAGCGGACTTAGGCTTGTTTGGATATCGTTGATGAAACTCATGCACTTTTTCCATGGCATTCGATAGGTTTTTGATTGGTTCGCAAATGTGTTCGTTCACATCATACCCATGCCAATGAACCAAATATTATAATTGATGATTATATATACTTGAATTTAAAATGTCCTCCATTTCATATTCACGTTCACCATTGACTTCAATAGGTGGAGGGGGATCATGGATTCTTCCTGGAATGGTAGATGTGTGGGTCCAAAGTTTTTAAGTGGTACTAAGTAGGACAAATCAAAGGTAATCCTTAATTTTGCCTTATATTTTTTATTCCTATACACATTACTAAATAATTTTTTTTCATATTTTGAAGTGTGATATGTTAGACCATCATATTTTTTTAAAATCACACATTTTGTGTCCATGTACATCATGAAAAAAGACTAGTAAATAATATGAAAAAGGAGTACAAAAGGGTCATGTTGTGACAAGTTTTTTGGTACACCTTAAAAAATTTGGACCCTCGTGGTAAGGTTCTAACAAAGAAACATGAAACACATGATGGATTTTCATAGAACTTAGAAGCTTGAATTGGAAAACCACAACATTGATTTGTTTTACAATGAGGATTACACCTAGCCTCTGATGATCCAATTTCTTTGATGGCCTTGTTGTTTTCATATGTTGTTATTGAAGCCAAATTTGGTCCCCAACCTTGAAGTTCAAGGTTGTTCCTTCCAATGTTCATCAACATTCTCCTTGTATTGCCTTTGTGTTTCTTCAAGGTTAGATATAAGTTGAGTTTGAACATCCACTAACCACATGGTTCGATTTCCAACTGTTGGATTCACAATTTTGTGCACACCTTGAATGTCAAACTTGGGATGCAGACCATGATTTGCAAAAGAAGGTGTTTGTTGGGTTGATGAATGCATTATGTTGTAGGTAAATTCTGCCATGGTCAAAAGTTTTGACCGATTATCTTGATGATAATTGGTTGGGCACCATAAATACTATTCCAAGACTTGATTGACTCATTATGTTTGCCCATCCATCTAGGGGTGGAAAGTTAATGACAACTTCACCTTCACACCTAAAAGCTCAAAAAGTTGTTTCTAAAACTTGGATGCAAACTAAAGCCCACGATCAAAAATGATATTTTTAGGAAGACCATAATACCGAAAAACACGATCAATGAACAACTTGGTTGTTCCTGTCATAATAAAAGGAGCCAAAACACTTTTTGACTATAGTGAAAAATTGTACTTATACTACTTTGAAAAATCACCAATAATTTATATAATGAATTATTTGTTCATATTTTGGGGTTTTGCTTGTTCATTAATGAAATTGATATCCTACAAATTTGGAGTCATTTCACTATGTTATTAAAGTCCTTTGTTATACGCCAAGGACTTGTTGATTGTTATTTTGAATGTGTTTTTTGTTATTTAAATCTTCACAAAATGTTTTCAATTTTTAGGGGGGGCTTTAATATGCTACATAAAAGGGTCACATATGTTGAATGATTCAAAAATATTTTTAGATGTGTTTAACATTTTAATTTTCAAACATCCTTAATGACTAAAATAATTAAAATTTTGTGATTATGGTTAAAAGAAAAAATGTACATTTGGTCATAATGTGAGGCTTGGTGCAAAAGTTTGAAACTTTGATTACATTAATGGTCATTTTGGTTTCAATATCAATATTCAGTCTAATAGACTACATGAATGATCACCAAAATTATGATTTTACAAACAACACCTGGTATGTTAAAACAAATGTTTTCCTATCATATACCTTTATCCTAAGTTATTTGACATTTAAAAAAAAAACCAGAAATTGCTTCAATTTAGTATTACACATTAATTCCTATTGATGCATCATAAAATATAAGTATATCCTTTGGATATAGATGATGAACAATGGATGTAATGTGTTAATTCCATCCATGCATTTTGTGCCAACTTTTGAAATAGTGCAATCATGTTGTAATTGTGGAGCACTAGTTAGGGTTCAAGTCAATATGCTAATGTGACACAAGTTTTTCATCTCTTGAGCTTTGTGCTCGAAGGTTGTAACCATGTGACCTTTTTTATTTTGTTGTGTTTTGTCTTATTGATTTTGTATGACTGTTGTCTATTCTAAGTTGTTAACCTAATGCATGTAGTCTTCCATTGGTTTTGAGGTTGGCTAAGAACAAGCCTTACAAGGTGTCATAGTGTTGCGTGTAGGCGGGTAGGGTCCACGCCAACTATACAACAATGTTGCAATGTCGTGTTTGTTTGAAGGTAAATTCTTTTGGGGGTTGAATGTTAATGCATTGGAAATGTTGTTGCAATTTACGGTTTCATGTTCAAGTTCAAGTGTGAAGTATTAGGTGCATTCATAGTAAAAGGAGCCAAGCGTGCTAGGGATTTAGTGCTTTGTAATGATTGGGTTTAATCACATTCTACACCATTCATTTTGAAATATATAAAAAATTTCACCCAACTTTTGGAAATGTTATCTACTTATATACATTAATGAATTTCAAGTACAAAAAATAAAATGTGTAGAAAAAATGATTATCCTTTGAATATAAGAAATGATTACATCTCTAAGATAAACTACACATCCCAAAATTGTATATTGAATTGATAGGAAAGCAAGCTCCAATAAGTCATAGAAGTAAAAAACTTTATAGATTCCAATTCAATCAAATTACAAAATGTGTATAACACAAGTTAAACTAACAACCTTAATGAAAAAGAAGAAAAATTTGTATTTGCATCTAATTCCACATTTTCAAAGGATTCAAATGTATCATACCATTCCATAAAATCTTGTAAGTAATCTATTTCAATTTGAAGCCATTTATGAAAAGAATATCTTTTGAGACCATGCATGGCTACAAATTTTTGGTAAGCTTGATTATTGATTTTGACAAATTTCAAAGCATTCCATGCAATTGTTTCCCCCACTGCTTTCCACCACCCCTTGTTTACTCGGTGAAGACGCCAAAACATGGATGGGGTCATGGGTAAGCATGGAAGAATGTGTGCAACCACAATATTGTTTGTGAGAGGTGGTAGAAGATGGCAAGCATCATCAACCATTGGTGTGATGAAAAGCTGCTAGAAGTTCTAAAAATTAGGAATGGAAGAATTTGGAACCCTAGGATGGAAATTGAACTTCAAATATTGCAACAAAAGGGATGCAATTACAGATGTGATTAATTCACAAAACTTGCGGTAGAATACATAAAGAGACCAACAAGACAAGAGGAATGCTTCCCATTGAGTTAGGTCATGGTTTAAAGCATCCTCACCTTCCCACAATCTATAAATGAAGACCATTTGGTTAGGAGCAAAAGGAAAAAAAAAAAAGGTATAAAAACCTTATACAAAGCTCCACATTGTCACTTTAAAGATCATTATTGAAGCTCTTCGCTATTGAAGTTTTAAATGTTATCAAAGCTCCTTGTTAACAAAGTTGCAGTTCATTGCCAAAACCATAAACCACAATGTTGAAAGCTCACCACGAAGACCATAACACCTTCGAAGCTCAAAACTCACAAACTATTCAAAGCTTAAAACATACCATAAACCACGATGCTGAAAGCTCACCACAAAGACCACAACACCTGCGAAGTTCAATATTCATAAATTACTCAAACCTTAAAACAAACCCTTCTTCACAAATTGCTAAACCCTAAGACCTTTTTCCCAAATTACTTTTGCTTTAGACCTTTTTCATTTCACACCTTCATAAACCAGTTGGGCTTCAGACCTTTTTCACAAAAAACACTCGCTTCAATTACATTCGCATTGTTAAAAAAAACATGGGATATCGCTTCAATTACATTTGCATTGTTAAAAAAAACATGGGATATAAGAGGAAACTCCTTTGATCTTGAATTAAGGAACAATTTTGAGTTTATTCCTGTCTTTTTAGCATTCAGGAAATGGCCATCATGCCTTTTTGTGTTCGTTTCTTTTCCTTAAACCCAATACCGGAACCTTGTGTTTTCTGACTCTACGAATAATTCTATTATTTCTAACGATTTCTATAAATTAATAATTGCATCTATTTTACTCAAACAATGAAATATGCAATTCAAGATATTCTCCAATTTAACATCATTATTTGTCCCATATTCTTTAGTAAACATATATTACATATCATAGTGCTTGGGTGAATTAGGGACACAAGTGTCGAATAATTAATTAATTTTAAAATTTAAAATTCACCATGTGAGTTTTGAATTTTTCAATATAAAAAATCTAGATAGTAAATTCCAACTCAATTTTAAAGTTCTCTTATGTCTTTTGGGTTAATCTATTCATAAGTAATGTGCTTATTTGTACTAGGCCAAGGTTCGATTCCTTTAAATCTTTTGAAATGAGGCTAATTTTTTTTCAAAAACTTTGGAAAAATAAAAAATAATTTAATTTATGCTGAAGTCACCAATGTACTATGATATAGGTTGGACAAAAAATATGTTAATTTATGCCGAAGTCACCCATGTACTATGACATAGGTTAGAATTCTTTTATTGATAACCGGTTGATACCTTGCTTGGTTTTGAAGCTTGTTCCACAGACCCCCCCCCTCCCCTTATTTCTTCTTGTTTCTATAAACCACCCAACACTGGAATTTTCCCTCTAGCCAGGTTAGCAATAATTGGCGAAAATTTGGCAAAAAGCTAAATAAAAAATAAAAAATAGAAAAAAAAGTGATTTTGAAGGTTTTTCAATCGCCAGAGAACTGAAATGGAATGAAAAAAAAAGAAAAAAATCGCCAAATTTCTATACTTGGCCGAAATATAAAAGGATGATTAAAATAAATTTTATTTCATGTTTGGTGTATAGCCAGACTTGGCTAACTCTTCCTAGCGATGATCGCCACTTCCCATGGATGATAGCAACTTTGGCTACAAACAAAAAAAATCCGTAAAAAAAAAGAAAAAAAAGAAAACAACTGCTGCTCGGCTCCTTTGGCGGCAAATTTTCTGTCTGGAATTGCAGCGAGTTCATTCGCAATGCGCGTATTGGCGCAGTATGGACCACGAGCGCCATGTTTTTTGAGGATTTTCGAGAAAGATTTTGGAAAATTCGAAGTTGGAGCACACATATTTATTATAAACATCAGCTTTGCATATAGTTTTGGAGTTTGTGCAGCTTTTTTTGGGATTGAAAGGTGTTCGAATTTCCGTCCTCAAACCACAACAACAAACAACCAAAACCATAATAATTTTGTTTTTTCCAAGCGAACGTAAGTAAGTACCTCCACAGGTATTGAAAAAAGCTTTTTGTGATTTCCTCCGCAAATCTCGTCGAAACAAGTCCCTACATGTCAATTTGGATCGACCCAATTGCTCGGTGTTAGGTCTTCGAGGTTTGCCGTTTTGTGTGGGGGGTGGGTGTTGTCTTCTTCCTCATAAGATCACACTGTAAATCTAGTGGTGAAAATCTTAGCATCTTTTTTTCTTCGCAAACCAATCGAGCACAAGCTTTAAATTGTAAATTTTTCTCTTGTCTCGTCTGAATTTTCTAGAATTTGCAAAATCCATTTGTTACCCGTTTTGGAGCATCCGCATCTCTTTCTGTGTTTTAGGGTTTAATTCGGATTAGGTTTTGGAGAGGAGGAAAGGACGGACTCTGAGGGAAATTTTCCTGTCGTCGTCTTCAGGAGATAATTGTGGTGGTGGTTGTGCTCAGAATGTTGAGGGGAGTATTCGCGGTGCTAGCGGTGTCTGGAGGTTCTGTCGTTGGCTCGTGGAGGCTTTAGAATGTGTCTTCTAAGAAAGAAAGGAATTTCGGTGTGCTGCTTCCTTCCCTCGGAGTTTTGTGGGTTTTCTTCTTCCTTCCTCCATCCGCAAGGGGGAGGAAAAAGAAAATGGTGTGGTGCAGTTACTGCGGTAAGGATCAGATTGCAGAGCGCGATGAAATCAATGGTTTCACGTAAGTTTCTATTATCATCTTGTATATTCTATGATGCGCTTGTTTTGTAGGCTAGTCATTTCCAAGGACTTCCTCCCAAGCAGAGTACACGATAGAGCTTGTTGAAAATGTGCTTGTAAGAATGAGGATGAGGCAGTTCAAGTGGGTTTGAATTTTATGTTTATGAGGAAAGGAGAGAAGAAGTAAGGGATTCTTCAACCACAATGACAGTAGCATAGCAGATGAGAGTTTCTTGATAGCCAGTTCTTCAAAGAATTTTGAGGTTTGGGAATGTGGTTTTTTGCTAAGCATTTTTTGCAAGTGGTAAAACAGATGCTGTACAGGATGTGGGAGGGTGTTGGATGACAATGTCTACTCCACTGATGTTACTTTCACTAAGGGTGCTGATGGCTCTGTATGAACTTCTAAACCAAACCTTGCTTTTTTTTCTGTCAATTGATGATTTTTGGCACAGAATTATTTGAGTTTGTGGTACTTGATTCCTTTGCAAATTGTTTAATCACATTCCAATGCCATTTGGGTGTGTGGATTCAAACAGAGTCAAGCAGAGGGGAATTTTGTACGAGATGGACAGACAAGCTTGTTGCGGATTGGGGGTGCTCAGGGTCGGGTTCTTGGTTTCCAGTCTGATTCCCATGAGAAAACTCTTAACAAAGGTAATTCATGGAGAGCCAGTGTTGGGATAAAATTAAGCTAGTGCCTCCTAGTTGTATAATTGTCCAACTAGTTCTTTTCTGATCCTTTACCTATCTGGTACCTGCTTTCCATGGTTACAGGGAAGTATGAAATCCAGGAGATAGCTGAGCGGCTCTCAATTAAACCTCGTGAAGATATGGTGCGAGCAGCACATCGCTTCTACACGGTCTGTTATCGAAACTTTTGATATTCTCACTCTGTTGTTGTGGATACTGCCATTTTTCCTTCTTGTCACAGACTGTTGAGAAAATTTGCACTTAGGTTTGCAGGTCTGTTGAAATTCTTCAAAAAGGACAAGAAGCTCATATGAATGGTACTGTCAGTTGTATTTTTTATGTTTGAATGTTGACACGTTGCTGGCACTAATTTCTGTACACTTCTTTAAATTAGTTCCTCTGAGATTTTGTGTTTTTAATTTCAGCTCATGAGTTTGTTTGGCACTTTAGATAGCGGTGGAACGGAATTTTACACGGGGCAGACTGACACAGAGAGTGGCGGGTGCGTGCTTATACATTGTATGCCGGTAAACTCCAATTCTGTAGTCAGCAATGAACTATTGAGTTTTCTTGGCTCAAGTCAACAGCATTCATCTGTTCACATTGGCAAACTTTTGTGAAGCTTGTCCTCTGTGGTAATCATAGGGATGTAGTGGCTGCTCCTTTCAATGCTGTGCAGTTTGTCAATATCCATGTTTTTTGGGATGATTGATGGTGCAGGCAGGAGAACCATCCATACATGCTTATTGACTTCTCCGATTGCCTGCAGACCAATGTGTACATTTTCTTTACAGACTTTTTGCACTTTCCATTAGCATAGGGACTCCTTCATTTCTAGGTGTGTTGAGTGATGGGGAGATGACCATTCCCAACACGAGCTTTTTGCAATGGATCTTGTTCATGAGCTGTCTTTACCTGGGGGTTTAGAGATTGATTTCTATTTTGGTGGGGGGCATTGGCAGATATGTTCTTGGAGCAGTGTTTCTCCAATTGTGTCAGTTGCTGCGCTTGGAGCAGCACCCCATTATGCAAAAACCAGTTGACCCAAGCCTGTTCATTCATCGTTTTGCAGATCGTATGCACTCTCACTGTTGCATAGCACTCAACCCTGATGCACTCACATTTCTTGTGTCCTGTACACCAATCTTGCTTTTTGTCCAATAAATTGTAAATTTTGGTGAGTGAAGTTGCTATTTTGAAGATTGTGCACTTGTATAGTGGGTCCTATCTTTGTGGTTCTCTGCTGTGACAGTTCCATTTTTTGCTGAAGTGACATTGATGTGTCCAGAGTGCTGTTTTTGTGAGGTTACAATGCACTGACTTGGCTTTCAACTTGGCAGGACTTAATTTTGGAAAGAAGTTTCATGTGGTGGCCAATTGTGCTCTTCGCCTTGTGGCAAGCATGAAGCGTGATTGGATGCAGGTGTGATATTCTCTTACTGAAATGTGATCCCATGTCTGTTTGTTGAAGTGATGACATTCAGTTTCTCTCTGTGACTCAGTTTGAGATGCTGTATCTGTTCTGTTGTGAGATCCAATTGTAGCTTTACTGATGCTTTAAAGATTGATGGTCTGCTGAACACATACTGAAGTATGAGATTTCACATTCTGGAATTGGGAATCTCTATAATGTGCATTTCGCCTTGGAAGTCTGCAGATATCAGGACACGATCAACCATGGAATAAGAAAATTATTGAAGTCTCATGGAGTGACTTTTGAGTGCAGACAGGAAGACGGCCAAGCGGCATTTGTGGTGCAGCGCTTTTCATTGCTGCACATGTTCATGGTTTTGAGCGATCTAAAGCTGATGTGGTAAGTGTGTATTCTTTGTATTAATATATGGTAGAGGAAAACATAGTTCTTTTGGGAAGTGAGTTTGCATTTTTACTTGCTTATGATTTTGGCACAGAATTTAGAGATTTCATATAATAGGGTTTCTGTAATCCCAAGAAACTTTGAACTTATTTTGACCTTAATCATTCAAGACTTTGTGTCTCCAGTTTTATACCAAGCACCCACCTGATCATGGGAATGCTATTTGTTGCAAGGAAGACATGATTCATACAATAGTTGGATCTTGAAGCCTCAAACTGTGGCAAAACATTTGCAACATCTGGGTTACATGACTTTTGCATTTGGACAGGACATGGCTGACTGTCATTGATATCTAGGGCAAGTTGTGAACAAAATTCTGGGTTTTCCTTATATGCTTTCCTCATTTGCAAGAGTCTACAATCAACAATATGCAAACTTATTGGTTTGTTTGCAGGTGGGTGTTGTGCATGTTTGCGAGGCCACTCTTAAGAAAAGATTGGTTGAGTTCGAGAGTACTGAATCTGGCAGCTTAACTGTGGGTTTTTACACCATCTCTTTCAATCCAGAAGCAACCTCTATTGGCTGATTTGGGGTGGTTGGTTGCACCTTGATGAATAGTAGTTGAGGTGATAATTGGGAGTGGAATGTGTTGTGTTCCAAAACAGACTGAAGAGTTTGATGCAAAGGCGAAGGAGATTGACCTGCAAATCCGAGTGGGCCTTGTGAGTCCCCAGATTGAGGGTAAAGGCATGTCAGAAATAATGTGCGAGCACAAGGTTATGGGTGCTGTACATTTTGCACATGGCCTCTGTCGTGGCTGCTATGATGAGGTCCACCTTCCATTCCTTCTCATTCTTTGTTCTTTCAAATGGTATGAAATTGCTTTGCTCATGCACTTAGTCTTGGTACCCACCTGAGGCACCTACAGGAAAGATAACATTCATTCTAACTAATGCTCTCTTATGTTGTTTATCTATCAACCAATACAAGGAAAAAGGACTGAATGAAGCCATCCAAAAAAAGAAGCAGGGGTCAAAATTCTACTATCTGTTTGCGATGTGTCAAGACTGAATGTTCCTGTAGTTGGAAAATTCATATCCTTGAAGGCATGCAGAATCAGACAGCACTGGAAAATGAGACATGTCTAAGAGCTTCTTCAAAACATATTCTATCAGAAGTTCACAAGGTTTTCTTTCTTGAAACTCATGAGAAAATGATATAAGAGATCATTTTAACAAATTGTGGTCAAAATGGCTCCTCTTAAGAACTTCTGGATTGTAATCCATAACTTTGGTTTCTGTGAATTTTTTACTTTTGTGGACATTTGGAAGACAATGGACTCTTTTTGTGAACAGGGCCTTGTATACTGTTATTTTACTCTAGAAGGTGTTCACTTTCCAGGTCCTGTTCTTGTGCACATCGTAGTTCAACATTTGCTAGTCTCAGGAAGCTTTGAGGTGGTCAATGTGCAGTTTTTAGCAGTGGCACACAGTGGACTTCATGTGTTGTACTCATGTGGACCACTGATATTCTAACTCTCTTTTGTCCTGTCAAACTTTCTCATTGAGGCAGTTTGTCAAAGTTTCCGGGGGCATGCAAGGTGGTTCTGCACCTCCAGCATTTCAAAGAGCAGAGCAGCAGCGGTTGGAGGAGAAGAAAAAGGCTATGATTGCACAAGGTGTTGTTTTTAGTGATGATGAAGACCCAGCACATGGCACACTCTCCATAACACAAAAAGCGCTTAAAAGGAAAACTGGAGTTGGGTCTCGAGGGAGAGGACAGGGACGAGGGAGAGGCCGTGGCAGGGGTTCTGTGAAACAGATTGAAGAGTGTAAAGGTGGAGAGGGAAATGACCGCAATGGAGAAGGTGCCAATAGTGGTGAGGCAGAAGGTGATGATGCTGACACGACTGGTGTAGAAGAGGAGGAAGTGGAAGACTCTGAGAATGAAACCTTAGCAGAGTTTGCAGGTCGACAAAGAGAAATGGCACAAGGGGGGGGAGGAGGCCAAGGAAAGAGCCAAGATGAAAGGTATGAGAGTGGAAGAGTCTTTGCATTGGTGAAGGATTCTCCAAATTCTAATCACCTCAAGATGCATGCAAGCATACCTCAGGAAAAATCCTTGAATATCAAACCTCTTAAGTTTCCTAAAGGAGATGAAGCCGTACTGGAACCGAATGAAGAAATACAGCCAGATGTGGCCACTGATGTGATTGAGAGACCTGTTCTAGAGAAAAGACAGCTCGTGATTCAACCCCTGGAGTCAACTGGTCCAGAAGAGACTGGAGATAGAGATGCTATTGAGGGCCCAGCTCAGGGCACAAGTGAGAGGGAAAGCCAATCGATTGATGATGAATGGATGGTTGATGGTGGCGAGACTCTCTCAGACATAGATGATGAAGAGGTCTTCTCTCATCTGCACTCTGGATTTGTGTCTCCCTTCTAGATGAGATTTAGGTGACCACGATAAGCAGGTATTCTGGTTGTGGTGGGGCAACCAGAGTGAATTTTTGTTCTTATGTTGTGGAGTTCTCTGCAATTTTGTAGATATGTTGGCTGCCTTGAGTGTATGTGTTGAATTATTCCTCTTTAATAGTAGTTTATCAGAACTTGTCACACTGATCAGTAGCATGTAGACTTTGTACTATTTCATTGTGTTCATTTTGGTGCAGGTAAATGGCTATTTACATAATGAAGAAGAAGTACGGCTCAAGACTATCATCTGGACGGAAATGAACAAGGAGTATCTTGAGGTAATTCATGCCTGTTTCCTCAGCCATAACAGTGGCGTAATTGGATTAACCACATAGTGAAGGTTAATCAAAGCTCAAGATAATTCTTCCATTTCAACTAGGAACTGGACATCAGATTTGCTTCATTTTACTTTGCTATTGCTTTGTGAGGTTTGGCTAAAGAGTGATAACTTTGGTGGAATTGCCAACAGGAGCAAAGTGCCAAACAGGCTGCAATCGCAGCTAGTGAGGCTGCAAGGGTAGCTGCTTTTGCTGCAGCTGCCACTAACTCTGCCAGTGCAGCTGACCTTGCTGCGGCTGCTGCTGCTGCTGTTGCCAAATTAAAAAAAGTGAGTTATGGGCTGCAAATTCTCACCTGTGGTTTGGTGGTTCCCAGCTACATCTCTCCACAATGATTTTCTGCTGGTAGTGGGGAAGACTTTGCATTGTCAACAAAGAGGGTGGGAGCATCTTCATGGGGCTTCACTGCAAGGAGGAAACTAGGCAGTAAAACTAGGGTTTCACATTAATCTTACTAATGGTTTCTCACTTAAAAGAGAACATATGTAGAAGTTTCAATATAGTTGCCAGAATTTCAAGATGTTGCAACCTTCTGTGAAACTTTGTCCAGATGTCCAACATGGTAGATTTGATCTGTTTGTTCAGTGAAAATTGAGTAAAATGAAATTTGTCAGGGACTCTTTATCATGAAGTTCAGGTCATTGATGTTCCTTGTTTTGGCCATATGCAGGAACGCAAGCAGAAGAGAGCAGAAGATGCAAAAAGACCACCCCCTGAAACTGCAGCTGATGCTACTTGTCAAATGCTAGTAAGCAAGGTATGTTTTTCAGTTTGCTGTCCTGATTATGTTGGTCAATGTGAGACTAGGATTCATCTCACCCAAATCCTTGAAGTCTTCAGCATCAAGTCTCTCATCTACAACTTCATGGGTGTTTTGCCCCTGCACCTAGACTATGCTAAGTTGTCTTGAATTCTTGCAGAGAGTAGTGAACTCAGCTGAGATTCCATATTTGGAGATTGCAGTCAGTCATGAACACTCCAAAATAGAAACACTACGAAGACTTTGTTCATACCAATATCTAGCAAGCTTTGCGATGGGAATATTTGGCAAATTGATGATATGGAGTTTAAAACTCAAAGTCATTTCTTGGTCTTCTTGTGCAGAGATTCAGCTCCAAAGTGAACTACACTGCATTGGCAAAGCTCTTTGATGGAGGAGTATGTTTCTATATTTGTCTCTATAATCCTATCCTTCTACTACATCCACTGGAACCATGTTAAACAGTTTCTGATTCCTCAATCTGTTTGCTCCTTTCCAGGTCTAGTGTAGTATCTGGCATACTGTAGACATATTGCTCAACTGCATTCAGAAATGGAATAACATTTTGATTTCTTGATTGTGGTGAGGTTGGATGTGGGTATTGTTTGACCAGGACAGTACAAATTTCAGTTGTGAAAGAATTGTTTGGTAGGGAAGAGAGTGTTGGGTTTGTGGGTTCCTGGCTTAAGGTTCAGAGCTTAGGATTTGGGTCCTGGTTTTTAATGGTTTGACTTCAGTGTTGAGAATTCATGGCTTGCCTCAGGGTTGACAGACAAGGGTTTTGGTGCTCATGACAATTAAAATCAACAATTTTGTGGCTTGTTTATAGCAACTGCAGAATATTTGTTCATAAGTGAAAGTTGTACTCATGTTTTTTGAATTCTCAAGTTCATTTTGCTCTTAGAGAAGTCACTGTTGTTCAAGTCACTCCTCAATTCTGTCTTGTGGTCTTGTTTTCTCTTTTCTTTAGCGTGGAGTTTTGTCTTTTTCATGCTTGCTGATTGGTTGCTGTTATCTTGTCAGGTATGAAATCTAATATGTTATTGTTGGGTCATTTCTCAATTGTTTTCAGGTAGAGTGAAATGTTCTTAGAGAAGTCCACAAAGCTTGTGGACAAGCTCTAGGTTGAGAGTATGAAATATAGGGAACTAAAATGTAAGGCTATGCACACTCAAAATTATGGCAGGATGAGCCAGAGAAGGAGACTTCTGTGGAGCGAGTTTTGAAGGAGCAGGATGAAGATATGAACACCATCCCCAAATTCGTCCCCAAATTTGTGCCAAACAGTCGTAAGAAACGACAGCGTAAAGTGACTTTTGCAGATGACCATTCCATTGTTCCAATGATCAATCAGGTTTGTCTCTTCAGAATGCTTATTCATTGTCTATATAGATTGATGACAATACAAAGAACTTTGTGCAAACACAACTTTTTAGGTGAGAAGTGGATGTTGATTCTAGCAGTATCTTAAATTCTATTCAGGCAGGATAACAACAGAAATCATCTGCTATGACTTAGTTGTTCAATCATCTGCTCTACTAATAGTCTGTACATCTTCTGCCATTGTCATGTACTATTGTGATGGTTCATTTCATAGTGAGACTGTAGCTAGTGAAACAGCACAAGGCTGCTGAGCAGTGTTGTCATCTGGTCTGACTATGGATCATATCATTTGTAAGGCATGAATGTTCAATGAGTTTCCTAGTTGAGGTGCACTCATAGTTTGTTTAGAGGCCCTAAAGAGAGTCTCATTGTGAGTCTTTGGAACAGTTTCTTCTCTCATCAGATCCATAGGACTCACATTCTAGGTTGAGGGTTGACATTCCATATTCTACATATGAAGGTTAGAGTTTGAAGAGTAGTTTGAGCTTCTTTTCTCAAATTTCCTGATTCCAAGTGAATCTGGTTGCTTTTAGGGTGTAACAGTCAGGGCTTTAGTGTTGAGGATTCTGCTCATTTTAAATGGTTCATGGTATCAAATGAGTGACTTGATTTGAGAAATATTTAAGTAGGGAATAACTGCAGAAAATGCCCTAAACAAACCCAAGTAGGAGGAGAGGATTTAGGAAGAGTTGTTTGATGATCCACAATTTTGTTTTGACAAGATTTTAAGCATATACTGAAATGTACTGGATGTAGAATCTGGAATAGGACTTCATTTGTATTGAGAATGACTCTTCGATAACTATTATTGTTTGCACTTGTCCCTCTGCAGGCTGTCAGCAATGATGTCACAGCATTGAAGGATGGAAATGAAGATAACATAGAGGCAGAGCCCAACAAGGCTGATGTAGGTGAGGTAGATGCAGGTGATATGGCTGAGGATGATGATTATGAAGAAGCAGCAGTTTATGGGAATGATGAGGCTCAAGATTACCTTCAAGTTGAAGGCTTATCTCCGTTTGGCCTGCAGGATATGGATGCTGAAGAAGAATACTATGATGAATACTGATGCCTGTAGGATGCCAATACATACATCAATGCCAGGCAGGCCAATTTCCAAATGTTGCTGATTCCTGATAACAAAAGCAAGAAAAGAGGCATGCCCATGAGGAGGAAAAGGTAAAATGCCTCCAAATGTCACTAAAGAGGACAGAAAAAAGAAGGAAATTATAAATTCTGTCACCCAAGTTGTACCTCAATTGTGGCTATGGATTTCACTGCTTATTGCAGAGCTTCAGAACAAGAGTAGAAAGACTCCTGAGATCAGATCCAGTTTATTTCCACAACTGAAGTACGGTGGTATGCACAATCAAGATGCAAGCACTTTCATGGTCTGCCGTGGGTGACATTGAATTCCCTGTCTTTGTATTTTACTTTTTAAGGGAAAGCTTTCTGGATTGTACTGTCATGTATCAAGATTGAGATTGCTCCACTTCAAATGGGGCAGTTGGAAGAATTATTCTGGTGTATCATACATATTCCAGTTTGGTTATGTGCAGCATAACTGTCAGTCATTTTGTATTACATGATTTACTGGCACATATCCACTAGGTCTTTTATCCCATGTTTATATTACTGGGTGTGCAAAAATTCTGGGAGTACATACTCTGATTCTAAGCCATGGCAAGGAGATTTGTCTTAGGTGTGTGGAGATCTCTGGCAAAGAAGCAAAACATTCATGGTTAGAGTTAGAAGCTGCCTCTTTTGTGGGATGCAAATCAGCAGCAGCAGCAACAGCCATATCACAAAGAAACTTCATGCCAATCCTGGGTTGCCTGTAAGCTGGTGAGCGCGAGGGTGTGTACCAGTGCATAATTTATGCTAGTGATGAAATTTCTAGGTGAGTTAATTCCGTGCAGTTGTGCCATGTTTTTGCATTTTGGCATTCTTGAATAGTGGAAGTTGCAGATCAGGACCAATCCCACCTAGGAAAAGTTGCAGAACTGTTGTTGGTAGGAAGATTTTATGAGTTTCTGGACATTTTGTCTTGTGCCTAGCCATTACTTTTAGAAACATCCAGACCCAATCTTCTCTACAAAACATCCAGGCCAGTGTTGTGCGGTCCTTCCTTTTTGAGAGAACCTCCAGTTCAGCTCTCACATTTTAAAATTTATGCCATGAATTTCCGGGTAAGGGTTTGAGCCAGTTTCTTCCAAAATTTGAACCTTTGGTTCTGGTTCTATCGCATTTTTTCAAATTCAACAACCTTCGCACCTGGTTTTTGAACTGGGTCTGGTTCCATGTACACACTACAAATTCCCCAATGCTAAAGATTATGTGACTACAAATTTTTATGACTCATTAAAATAGGGGTCCATGTAAATATAGAGTTGAACAACTAATTAAAATTAAAATTAATTATAAACTTCAGTCTACTTATTAACTTTTGAAAAATGTCAACTTTAGTCACTTTGTTGAGCATGTTTGATAACTGCTACGTGCGCTAGTCTCGTCACATACACTTGAAGATGCTTGTACAAACTTTCTGCAACTGGCTTGTTTTCCATGCATGGTGGCAATACGTGGGTGGAACTTTGGCTTCAATCAATGAATGGCCTTGACCTTGTCACAACCCTTTAGACAATGCTCATTTATCCTTGTACTTCAATCCCCCCTTTTTTTTTTTTTTTGGCTATTTCAATACAGGTGGAAAAAAAAAGTATGAATATGTTTGGCTACATTATTGGCAACCATCCACCTCTTGTGTTGGTTTCTATTAAAATGGCATTTGAGTGGAATCCCGTAGTGGCAAGCTTTACAGGAATAAGGGCCCCATGAGGCAGAGTAAAAGCAGGCTCAATTCCTGTAAAGCCTACCCCCAAGGGCTTTACACAAAGTAAAGGCTGCTATGGTCTTCAAGAAAATTCCTGTGATACCGCCCGGTATCATGGGAAGAAAGTAAAAATATTAATGGGCATTTCAAAAATTGTAATGCCCGCGTCTGAAATGTCTACGGGCATTACATTTTTCAAAATACCCACTGACATATTATGCTATGTAAGCTGACCTACAAGTACACTAAAAAATAAATCTGCCCAAGCTTTTAGGATTTTTATGATAACCTCTGGTTCCTTTGGGCTTTTGAAAATTTGGAAATCAAAGAACCTCTGGTTCTGATTTTTAGGAAATGTTTTTGGAATCAAAGAAGCTCTGATTCTCACTTTTTTTGAGAATCAAAGAGCCTCTGGTTCTTTTTGCCATTTATTTTAAAGAACAAGCAATTTTATAGAAGGTTATTTTTCAATTCTGAGGTTTAGTGACAACCTTGAATATATGTATATCAGAGCTGGTTTAAATTTTTTTGAGAACTGTGATAATATATCTTAAAAGAACAGCTGCAGAACTGTTAGTTGTTAGGTGTCATTTCTAATAACCACCCAGCACTGGTCTTACTCTGAACCTGAAAAATAGAACCTCTCAATTTGAGGCAAGATTTTCATTTTCCACCAACCAGGAAAGGATGAGAAATTCATATTATCGCATTTTTCCCAGGCTGAGATACATTGTTAGGAGGGAGATCCAATGACTTGGGTTTGAAGCTTTCATTCCGATTCATGAAGTTCAAAAGCAGCTCATTCCCATTGTGTAATGAGCTCTGCCCCTTTGTGGCAACGAGTTCAAATGAGCAATAGTTTGAAAATAGGAAATCTTCTATGTTGTGTAATGGAGAGTGTTGGTAGTGTGTTTTTTTTTTTTAGGTGAGAAATTTGGGTGAGATGGCTACTAAATCTTGTGATTGTGTAGGCAATATGGCTATTGTGGGTAAACATAGGTAGCAACTAGTTACGCTTCTTAAAAACCAAACAAATGGTTGTGGCTATTGCTTGCAAATTAAAATCAGAAGGTTTGGCAATAATTGTGCAAAATGTTTAGCTTCTATTGGCTACTCCCCAAAGTTTAGAGTGGGTAGAATGGCAATAACATTGGGGGAGTGCATCCTCTATTGGTGAACTTGCATTCTACTCATGGACTCATGAGTCATAAATCTTTGCTCATCTATAATCGTCGACATGACCTGTAGGGGAATTGAACCCTCATGTAAAAGATCTTGCCCACTACTGCAGAAACCACTTGCCTAAACACACGCACAAAATGTCAATTATAACTTAATATTCATTTAGCATACAAAACTACACCCCTAAAGAAACTAGTTTACATTTTGTAATCACAAAAATCCCAAAACCAAGTAAAATGGCAAATAGTTGAAAACATGGAAAAGTTATTAAGTGCATGGGAACATGCTGCCAATTAATCAAATAGAGCTTGTGTCAAACTACAAGTCTTTGCCCAATGGCCCATTGCTAATCAACAAATGCATATTGCCATGTGGACATTTCTCACAAGATAAGTTCCAAAATCCAAAACCTAAAATAAAGGCCAGTAACAAAATCCAAAACCCATAGAATGCCATAAGCCTTTCAAGTTTCAAGAATGAACATTGTAATGAATCTTCTTTTCCTTCCTAGTAGCTATGGTTTGAGTATAAGGAAAACTCAATGCTGTACAAATCTTGTGAGAACATCTTCACACACAAGTCCAAGTGGCTAGTTAGATAGTTACAAAGTTTGCCCTTCATGAAAAACAAAGTGTTGAAGCAATGTTCAACCTTAACGAATCCCAAAACCTAGCACATGGCAAGTCTGGCAAGCTTCACATACTCAGAGATGGATTGAATGAGTAGTCGAGATGTTGATATAAACAACCACAACTTCAAATGGTTGCACTGCTTGTCATCTTTTTTCAAGATTTCAACTAAGTTGTGGACCATGGTTGTTTTAAAAAAAGCTTGCAACTCAAGCTTCAACTTATCCAATGGAATAGTCATCAACAATTCTCCAATTTCCTTTGGCACATAATAGAAAGAAATAATGACCTCCAAGTGAAGAGGGACAATGCTTCAACTTTTGTAGCAAGCCACTAACGCGGATAGACCACACTAAAAAACACTCATAAATTCTTGATTAGGAAAACAAGAATCTAATTTAGCTATAAGAGCAAAGGTTGCCTTTGAGCATTGGAGCTGAACCGAACCACACATTTGAGAAAATGATGTAAGGTTCATTAACAAGGCAACCCTGATGGTCTGCTGCCAACAATGAACCCAAAATGTGTGATCATTGAACTTTGTGGCACACTAATCATTATCACTTGAAGGGGATTTAGTGAAAATCAAAGGCAATACTTCATGTTTACCATCCAAAATTTTGTGAAATCCATTGAAAATTTCATCTTTGAACTTGCATTCAAGGTCACTGTAAAGTTCATACATCTTGGATTTGCACATCTTGATAGCTTCAACAAAATCATAGATATAAACATCTCACCCTTAAGCATATTTGATCAACATGTGAACCAACTCCAAAAATGGCAAGATGCAATGGAGGCCAGGAATCAACTCAATATCTAATAACTTTTGGACATTGGATTTTACACCACTTCCATTTTCAATCTAATCTTCCCACATCTTCACAATGAAGATCTTCTATTCCAACATAACCTATGTCGTAACCCCCACTTTGAGGGAAATATGAAGATGAAACTCACATTCCCAAAATTGGGACTTGGAAGTCCTCCGGGACTCCCGAAACTTCAAAGTTCAATTGTAGGTGGCAAAACACCTCGCATTGGGGTGTTGTTTATATCATTGGAAAAATATTGAAGTTTAGACATCGAAAATGGCCTCGCATGGGCCATTTGAACATCTCCAACACAAGTTATGGCAAAAAGAAGGGGCGAGAGTCAAATTGCCAACTAAAAGTCGGGAATCGATTTGACCCCGGTGTGTGCAGATGGAGTGCGACACACCGTTGGAAAGCTCTTGAGGAAAGCTACAACTTTGCTTTAGAACTCATCTTAATCGGAGGTCTGAGCAAGAAGTTATGATTGCTCAAAGTCCTGGGAGTCCAAATCGGGATAGTTTCGAGACTCCTCCTTGGGAGTCTCGAGACAAAAAGCCATTCGGATGTGGGTGCCGCAGAGAGGCACAAAGTATACTATATGGGGGAAGGTGGTGGCTTCCCCCGAGTTCGGGCCGTGGTGAGTCAAATGAGTCCAGAGTTGCCCGTGACTTGTCCTAGCACCAAGGGTGTTCCAGAATGTGAACTAACCAACTTGTGGTTGGTTTGATGTAGGTTTGAGTGAGTGAATAGCTTGTCACTCTTCCTAGTCCAATCCCGGAGCTTTAGCACGCCCCTCTAACCCTTCTAGTGTTGAGAGCTGGGAGCGTACCCCAAGTTCCTCACAATTCCGCTGTGAGAGTAATTTAGACCCAACTTGGGTCCAAGTAGGGACTTGGGAATGCGTCAACTTGCTTGTAAGGAGACAATATGGAAATCCAATGAGTTTTGATGTTCTGCAAAATTTTATTACCTTTGGTGTTAAGGAGAGGTTAAAGGTTCTATAATTTAAACATTTTCTTGGAACTTTGGGCAAAATAGAAATGCAAAGTTGGAACGCATCTTCCAGGTGCATGGAAAAAAGAACTTGAATGAACAAGTTGGTGTGGTGTGCACAATAATGGACAACCACCAAAAAAGGAACAAACTATTCTTCCAATTGCACATAAACATTAGTTCTACACCCAATAAACATAGATCCATCATTAGTTCCTATAAAAGCAAACTTTTGTTTAATTTCAGCTTTTGTAAGCGAACCTGAGTCAATAAAATGCCAACATTATTTTGTAGATGTTTTCAATAGTAACACCATTAATGACCTCCATTTTCAACAAAAATTCATTTGTCATTAATTTTTGAAAATATATCCATGAATGCAAATCCTAGATTCATTATTAGTGGTGGTGATTTCATTAGCAGAAAGAGCAAGGAAAGGAGATTCTTTCACCACCTTTTTTGTGTGTTGCAATACTAAATCATTCATGTATTCTTTGCAATCTCCCAACCCAAGATATTAGACTAATGTTTCTAGGGCATGTTTTTGACTTTGAGAAAATAGAAGAAATCCTTGAAGGATTCATAATCTGTCATGGGACGACATCCTTTAGCAAATAAAGCACAAGAAAAAAATTGGACATTCTTCTTTTTCTTTTTCCCAATCTCCCCCAAAACCAACTAATGAGTCACATTGTTATGAAGATTGGCAACATATAATGCACATATTTGGGATAATAGTAAATATTACCCTTTACCATCCTAGGGGTATCTACCTTGGCTTTCTTACGATCAACATGCTTATATAAAGAATCCAACTTTGCATCCAATAATCTTTCCCTACTTTCAATGGTTGTGCACATTTTGCACCAAACCTAGTCAACAATACCATCACTTGTAGCCACTCATTCAGCCCAAGGTAATTTAGTTGACCAAACATCTTGAAATGTTTAGTGAGTTTCATACTTTTTGTGTTTGAGATGTTTTTCTTAGTCTTTGATATGCTTATCCTCTTCTAACAATTTTATAGGAGGTGCTCTAATGGGCCGGGAGTTAATAGACATAACAATGCCAGAAGAAGATGAATGTGAAGGTTATTAGGGTTAAAGTTCCAAAAATAATCTTATATCTAAAATTGGGAGGCGGTTGTTGAGGAGGCATCATACAAAATACACGATTAAAAAAACTAAGAACCTAAGTAAATAAAAGTGAACACCAAGTTTCAAAAGCACACTACGGACTTGGTTTGAACTATGGACTTTGGTTTGAACTTCATGGAGAAAAGAAACTCAAAAGCTCATTACGGACGTGGTTCAAACCTCATGAAGAAAGGAGGATGCAACTCACAAGAGTTCCAATGAGATGGGAGTTGCAACTCAAAAACATAATGCATCAAAAAGGAAAAGAAAATCAAAAAACTTACCAAATTTTTGGAGTGCATTTTTATTGGTACACTAAGCTTGCATGTCTACATAGTACTTAGAGATGCTATAAAATCGTAGATTGAAACTTCCATTGGCTAGCTATAAAAGGCTTGCTTTTGCCTTTATAGCAACTGCAAGAGACTTAAATCCAAAATTAGAACTTAGAACTTTGATGTTGGAGCTTCAAAGTTTTGGATCTCAATGTTCAATGCACATTGCACATGTAACTTAAACCCTAAAGCTTGCAAAAAAATCCAAGTTCCAACCCACTTTGTTAGAATTTTGGATTTTGAGTTTTAATCTTAAGCAAAAAATAAGATTAGTGAGTGATTATGATATGTATAATTGCTCTTAATTCAAAAAATGCAATTTACAAGCATTGGCTTGCCAAAATTTAGAAACAATTCAAGAATGAATTCCTATGTAGACTAAATTCTCTATGTTGTCAACTTGCCATCAAAATTCAAACTTTGATGAATGTGTGCAATAAACTAAGAAGTGCAATATTCATGAAAGGTTTGAGTTAGGCGAATGATTACAATAAATGAGCTCTATAGTTGTTGATGATGGCCAATACAACGTGACCAAAGGAGGAGTGGTGAGAGGTTCTAATTGATAAGTAGAGAGAGGCGACAAAAAGAATGTGTGTGAGAATCATAGATGATGACCACAATGGTAGCTACTTTCGCCTTTCAATGACCTAGGCTACATCTGGTGTTAGATTTGATGATCTCCAAAATCCAATGGACCATGGATATGGCAATCCTATAACTCTAGAGGATGAACTATTCGTAAGATTTGCCTTTTCATCATGCCACATGTGGCTATTTAAGTCAAAAAAATCCCCTAACAAAATGCACTAGAGATCCACAGGGTCCTGTGGGGTGGAGGGAAGTGCCTATAAATCACCCAAAAAAATACACTGGTGCTGGGTAAATGCCATTGTGCCTGGTGCGGTGCTAGTGAGGAATTACTGGGCAAGCCCAAATTTCCAAACAGGTAGAAATACAGGCACACTGGGATGTACCGTGCCCACTCCATTATGTAATGGTTTTCAAGTGGATTTGCCTGAGGATTTTGCAGAATGGTCTTGTAGATGATGACTCTTGACAAGTTCAGTCCAGTAGACCCCAGAGGACCCCTCCATTTTGCCGTTATCACAGAACTAAAATTAGACAGAAAAGCCATAGGAAAACCATTATGTTCCCCCCAAAAAAGGAACTCAGAATTAATCACAGTAACATACACACATGACAAACATTCCAGTGTTGGTCTGGACTCTTCTAATGTATGTCTGTGCCTGGTAATAACACAGGTTTCAAGGCCCTTAGCAAGGACCCTACCAGTCTGGTGTGAGCTGGGGCGACACCAGCCTTACACTAGTACCAGCCTGGTACAGACTTTAGGTAATACCAGCCTTGTAAATTTTTTTATATTAGACACGACACCAGGTACATATTTGTACCAGCCAAAAATTCATCTTGGACCCAATGCCAGGATCAGACTGGTATGAAAGTTTTAAAGAGCTCCCCCTACCAGCCTAGTATGGGCAAGGAGAAAAAACAGCCCCCAGCCACAGGCTTTTTCTTGGTGAAAAATATTCACAAATGGCAACACTGCCTGAAATTTCTGGCAAAAATCCCCATTTTCTGGAAAAAAAGATTGCCAAACTTTGGCTGTTTTTCGGAGTGTGTTGCCACAAGTCTCTCTACAGGCTACAGTTTTAATGATCCTGTACAAAAGTGTTTCCAGTTAAGGCGAAATCTGTTTGAATCTGTCTGGTGATGCTCGCCAGTGTTGCAACTTGCTACAGTATAATGGAAAAAAAATGAAGACTGCCCCCTGCCCCTGCCCCCCTCCCTCATACCAGGACCGGGCTTAGTCTGTTCAGAAGTCTATACCAGACTAAAAGCATCTCCAACAACGCTCAGTATGATGTGACAGTGCAAAAATATTTCTCACATCCAAGTTTTAGTTCCTAACTTTTTTCCAACCCCACCCATACAACTGAAACTGGGACTGTAAGTAGGTGGGAGATTTACTAATAGCAACCCACTTGGACTACCCCAATCAAACTATGTCGCCAATGGAAACAGGGAGCAGTGAATAAATACAATTTCACTGTGTTTACTAGACTGTTCAAGGGCTCCTGCAGGGCTCTGAATGAAAGCTGTGCATTTTTTCACACGGTCCCAGTAGTCTTCCAATGGATTCACTGGATTTTTTGACTCATGAAAATCAACCAAAATTTCCAGTGCAGTGTCACATACTGAACATTGGTGGAGATGCTCTAACACTGGAACATTCCTGTGAGAGCAAATGGAAAACTAGGTACCCATAAAATTGTTCCATAAAACTAGGTACTCTCTCTTTCTCTCTCTCGTCCCCATATAATTATTCCATAAAACTAGGTACTCTCTCTTTCTCTCTCCCCCCCCCTTGGAGACAGGAGGTGGCAGCAAAGCCAATAAATGCCTGGTAGGGTTCTTACAATTTCAAAAAGCCTAGAGCTGCCTGCAGCACCTGGGTCCTGCAGCCTGCTGTATAACTTAGTTCACCAGTGACCATTTTCAGATTCCTCAGAAAGACCCCTCCCTCCTGCAGTTCCAGATCTTGTCCTCTCCAGACATGAGATCGTCTTTGAAGTTCAAACAGGAGGTGTTCCCTGGCATGACAATGAAGCTTACGACCCCACAACACTTGCTACTACTGCTAAGTTTTGTTTTCTAGTCCACGATCTCCAATCCAATCGAGACTCGTCGAGACTCGTCGAGACTTTTGTAGGAGAAAAACAATTCCAGTACCCACACATTTTCCAACATGGAGAGCTTTGCTTTCTCTTTTCTTAGTTTTTCTAATACACGATCTCCAATGCAGCAGCAGAGGGATTATTAGAGAGAGAGAGAGAGAGAGAGAGAGAGAAAACCAGTTTTTCTTTTTGGATGTGTGTGGAATTTATTATACGGCTTCCGACAGCACGTGATCGGTTCATGGCTCGACACACGTATAATTTTCTCGACAAAGGACGTAGTACTACACTGTTGAGTTGAGAATCGAGGAGATATTGCAGCTGCATGAACTACGTAGTACGAACTACCCCATCGTCACCAACTGAACCAGAAACCTATAGGCCGGCTGCAGCAGTAGATTAAGAAATTACCGCACCGAAGCTGCTGGGAGGGATGGCGATGATCGAGCAGCTTCTTCCTATTTCAGATACTGATCGCATTACCCGGCTGCAGTAATAATATTCTCACGTCATGGCGATAATATATTTACTCATCCAAGAGGTATTGAAATTCTTTTTATTGCCTATGGTGCTTTTACTCTAGAAAAACACGGATTCGAAAAGACACCTTTCCTTTCCTTTTTTTTTTTTTTCCATCTTGAGAATCTACTAAGCAAATTTCAGATTGAAACTGCTCAAAGGACTACTTACAGGGAACCTAAAGTGGTCCTGTACCTAAACCCAGTTTCAATGAATCATCCTCACTGAAATATATGATCATATTCTAGTGCTACAGCAACTGTGAATGATAAAAGCCTGCAGCACGTAATTATGTGCAACAAAGTGCACGCAGCTGATCTGCAGCTAGCTACCTCCAGATCACAGTACTTCGATCCAAGTATCAGAATTCTTTTAGGACGCATTAAGATTCAGGGTATGTACAACAGCGCCCCCATTTGCATGGCAAAAAAAATTGATTAGAGATCATCATCGCACTTAACTTCATTAAGTAATTAATTCCAGTCTTATAATATTGTGATTAAGAAGAGAAAGGATGCAGCTGCAGAGAAGATTTAGATTCGAATGAACAAAAATAGCAGCTGGAATCAGCATCACCACCACCCATGATCGGTCCTGCAGCTGGTACATCAGTCCAGTGCATGCAACACTAAAGAAAATTCTCCACAGTATGATCCCCAGAGCTCTGTACAGCTACTCCAGCTCAACTTTCTTGTCGTTCGACAAAGACGCAGCCGGATTGCGTCTTGAACTTAATGCAATTACTAGACGACAACGTACTTATAAGCTCATGTAGTAGAAACAGTACTGTAGTAGAATATTGAATGAGAAGAAGTCTACGAAGAAGAGGAAGAAGAAGAAGAATGAGCGAAGTGTGTGCCTGCAACGAAAAAGTCTGAAGCGTAACTACAACGATGATGTGTGTGAAGATTCAGTATTCGGCAACAGCTGCATGAGGGAAAGATCATGATGAATCTTCTGATAAGACATGATCTTGTTTTGGAGCACCTTGAGAGATGTAGTAAAACTGCAGCAACTTGACTGGCATTAGAAGGAACTACGCGAGATGAGATTGAAGTCAAATTCGGCCGGGCGTTGCAGCAGCCAGCGGTTTCTGTATATACTATACCCCTGGAGTTATTCATAAACTGCTCGCATCCGAACCCTTGAGATAAGATGCCTCTGAATCATCTCCTCCGGCCTGGCCGGATCCTCCAATATCTCTGTGGCCCAAGGGAGACGACACCCCAAGATGATCAGGTCCTCCAACACCTCCGGCGTGATGCATCTGATCATGCCCTCGCTGCAGGCCGAGCTGCTGGCTTGATTGAATATTATTGCCGTGATCTCTGGAGCTGCCACCATCTGAAAATCCTGCTGCCGACTGCAACTCTAGCTGATGATGATGATGATGATGATGATG
>Ga0116229_10000705_pt1 | contig 47434 bp, 33 predicted proteins | sample S1TSphgellanicum_3_FD_87313 | JGI IMG/M metagenome (GOLD analysis project Ga0116229, IMG submission 87313) | Host-associated microbial communities from peat moss isolated from Minnesota, USA - S1T2_Fc - Sphagnum magellanicum MG | ecosystem: Host-associated > Plants > Peat moss > Unclassified... | reverse complement strand
TTGAGGAACACAGTGAGAGCATCTTTCAAAACCATTTGAGACCATGATGGGAAAACAACAAGGAACAGAAAAATCCCAAAAAACCATTTCAAAGCTCCATAAAGGAAGAAAAAAACTGGACCCTCTTGGATGAATGTTGAGCCAACCGAGTGAAATTTTTACTTATAAAATTGTGAATCACCATTTTTGACTTGGCCTAATACCCATTCCTAAGAGCTTGAGTACCTATTGCATTCAACATCCATTTTTCATCCTCATCTAACAAGTACTAGATAACACCACATGATTGCAATTTAGTTGTGCATACTAAACAAGATTCAGATTTCAAGAATACTCATATAGCCTACACCGGAATGTGAAATAATATTTGCTCTCTCTCTCTCTAAACACTCTCAAATCATTTTTATCGATTACTCCCTGTTTGTGATTGGCTAGATAGATTGATTGGTCCAGGTGGGTTGCTATTAGTAGTCTCCCATTTATATGCAGTTCCAGTTTCAGTTTTATGGGTGGGTTTGGATAAAAGTAACTCAAACTTGGATGTGAGAAATATGTTTTCAGGGTCGCATTCTGAGCACTCCCAGAGAATGCTCTGAGTAGCGTCTCCACCCACACCACGAAACTGGTTTGCACACTAAAATTTGGATAAAGTATAGAAATCTAATTTGTGTGAAACTATGTAAAGAATGCTCGAGCTAAAGTGCCTTCCAAAAAGGTCTGTAAAGGGAAATGACTCATTTTGTCTGTAATGATTGGTCCATGTGGTGACATTTAAATAGTTTATACCATTCCCGTGTTCATGTTTATTTGGGGGGGTTGTTTGTCGACCTGGTAAACACTAGTAGAGGCCCAAATAGGGGGTGTACAGTATGGGTGATGGGGGTCATGTTCTATACCTTACCTAGGGTTAGTTTCATCATTAAATTATCCTGCAAAAATTGAAATTGTGGGAGTATGAAGCTGAGGTACTGAAAACTGCCATAAGAAATTATTTGAGGGATGTGATATAATGTGCTTTTCTTCTGCTTGAGCTCACGTGCAGGTAAAAGTGCTAAACTTTAAACAGAATTCTATCCATTTTGCCAGAAAAAGTTTGAAGCAAAGTTGCTTGCAAGGGAGCTGGAATCTCACGAGAAACAGATGAGTAGCCTACTCAGTAGGAAATGTTTTGCTCATTGCTGCCTAAGAAAAGTCTTACAATCCTTGAAAGGCGAGTGACAGATGGTGAGTTTCATCTGGAGCTCTGCAACATTTCTTAACAGGTCCAAGTTGTGCTGATGTATGGAAAAGGACCTGATGCACACTATTTTCAGGACCTCTGAGATTGGGTTGGTGAGTTGAGATGTGAACAAAAGATCCAATTGAGACTTAGTTGCAAAACAATTTTTTTCTGATTTAGGGTTCATGCAATAATCTTTTACAGCAAAGAGTGATAAGCAATGGGGTGATGAGCCTGCAAACTTCCAGCAGAAAATCAAATGCAATGCCAGAGATTCAAGAGATTCAAACCAAAAAAATTCAATGTTGTCCCTTGGTTGGGCTTGAAACATGTTGCAAATTGTAACTCGGAGAATGTCAAGCAAACCCACCCACAGACTTCAATCTCCTGACCTGGTAGCTTTCAGTATACAGCTGCTGGTTTTTCTTCTCTAATGCAATCATTGTCTTCACGAATAGAGAATGCCAAAGCAAAAATTATATTTAGGAGCAAACCTCTGATCCAATTCATTAAAGCTTCATTTTGGTACAGATGAGAGGAAACATCTTAGCAAAACTGGGTTTGAACAGCCCAAAAAACCCTACAACCAATAATCCATGACTACCAAATCCTAATCGTATTCCTAACAAGAGCTTGCTACAGTTTCCATGTCCACTCAACGAGCTCTTATGAGCACATGAATGCTTGCAAAGGACTAGACACCAAGAAACCTAAAACGGTAATCTGATGTGTCAGGCCTTTAGACTAGGAATCAAGGCAATCTCGGGGTCAAGAATGGGAAATTTGACCACTTTTGGCTCATTGTTTGGCCTCAAGATCTCGATGAAATAATGATTTCCTGAAGGTCAATTGGTTCATGTGTAAAGTCATTGAATCAGAGAGGTAGCAACCAAGGCTGCAACCATGCAGATGCTTTCAAATTTTCTCTCTTGTTATCATTCTTCTCCTCACCTTCCTTCCTTTTTAAAGCCAAACCCTAAAAGTTAGACCACCATCGATGAGGGAACATAGACACAACATTTTTGTAGTTCATATTTTTTCATGGCAATTCGACATTTTATTACCATAGTTGTAGCAATGCAACAAGTTGCAAGTCAACAATATTATAGTGGAATAATGATGATAGTTACTCTCATTATGGAAGCAAACCAAGCATCGAGAAAGAGATGTGTATGGGTGTATGGTCAAGCAAGTGGCTTCATGAAAAGGCAACATTTGGGCAACTATTTGATGAAGATGTTTAAATAAACAATGAGGTTAATTTCAACAACTTTTCATTACCACATATTTCAATTGGAACATAGGGAACCATTGCAATCTCTTGATTAGTTAGTGGGGTAGCCAAAACATAACTTGAACATCCACTTTTGAAACATAGATGTCAATGATGGACTAGTTCTACAAATCCCTTATGTTATTCGTCACATTCACCATCAACCCATCTCTAGACATTTTATTTACCAAACCTTAAATCTCCAATCCAACAGAAAGTCAAAGATAAGAGCCAAACACCTTGAGCATTCATTTCACAAGTGTTTCCAGAAAAACCAACCAAAAATAATAATACACCACTACACCTCTTCTGGTAGACTAGAGCATTTAACATGTTTGATCAATGTGTCCCCCCTTTTCAACAAACATTCTTTCACTCCTTAAATTTAATATTCCACAAACTTTCCGTGCCACAATAGAATCCTCCACAGGATTATTAGGCTAGTTTTTACTAAATTGGGCAATGTTTTAAAAATCCAAAATTGGTAATAATGAAAGGTTTTTTTCATACTATAATTTTTTTGATTTTTTTTCTTTTGGATGTGAATGGTGCTATTACATAACAATCCTCCTCTTGGGTGTCTTCAAAATTGGATACTTATGGGCAATAATTGATTTTTTATTTGATTTACTAAATTTGATGTGCAAGCCATTTTCTTGCTACCAATATAAATGTTTTCAATAACCACCCAATTCATTTCATAATATCATACATTCACGGTCTTCCCTCCTTCCCCATTAAAAAAGGTTGTCATTAAATGGAGCAAAAGAAGTTTTAAAGTCATGGGTGTCTATTGTGACCAAACAATTTGATAGTTTTTCAATGGTGATCAACAATTTGAAAAATTTGGGCATCAAATCAAACTCTATATTGATATTTCTTCTTTCTAAATTTATTGCAAAGTTCTAGGCTATATGAATTCTTTATAACAATCAAAGCGATATCCAATGGGTTGTTATGAAAAATTAGTATGATGGTTAACCAATGAATTAAGTTCCTCAATAACAATTGCAAAAACAAAACAAATGTTTGGTCCAAGGTTCATTTAAGTTATTAGTGCAAGTATATATAACCGATGAGTTGAATTTTTTAATAACAATTGCAAAATCAAAACATGTAAACATAGTTTAAGGCCCATTTAGGTTGCAGATTTGTTGTAATTTCAAAATTCGTCAATGATTTTTCTTTACCATAAACAAACATGTTTGTTTATTGTAATACATGTTGACTTCAAAATAAAAACACATGACAATGGACCAAAAATGGTAATTGAAAATCCATTCCAAAAATCCATAATAAGTGTATTTTGAACCTAATGAAGCCTAGTGAAATTACTTTTCAAATTAAAACATTCAAATTTGATGTTGAAATTAACATTTTTTGTGTATGTTTTTTCTTACACCAACCTATTATAAACCTTTCTAAACATTTTTAATGAAAATAAGTTTTGGAAAAGATTGTTTGTGTAGGTAAATTGACTTTGCAAAACATGGATATTCTAAATTCATTAAATGAATATAAAAAGATAAGATTCTTTTCTTGCTAGATTTTCTTACATCAATTGTCATAGATTTTTGAAGTAGCACACCCCAAAATATTGAATAATTTCCATACAATGACTATAAGTAATAAATCCATTGAGGGGGTGAGGACCATGAACATATGTGAATTGTAAAGTACATCATTGATTGAATATTGATAGTTTTGGAGTAATTTTTTCAAAGTTGAAAAATTAATTCACATTTTCAATAGATTGAGTCCCTTGATTTTTTTTCATGTTTCATTTGGGGATCTCTGCAATGATACTTGTCAAACCCAAGAAATGGCCATTATAAGGACGTCCAAAAAAATCCATCACATAATGTGCTTTTACCTTTCAAAATTTCCAAACTATAATAAAATTATTATCACATTAAAAAGAAAACTACAACCAAGAACAATTGTAACAAATTTTCTATGCAAGCTCTAAATTTCAAACTACAACCTTTAAAATAGTTTTTTTTAAATCAAATCACAATAGTGGAAGGGGATGCAATAAAATTTCATACCTAGATTTAATTAGAAATGTGGCTAGAAATATGTGTTATGAAAGAAAAAAGATCCAACATTAAAACAATACAAACAACCTAAAAGCAACTACAAAAGGAATGTAATCAATGCATCGGTAATAAAAAATTCAAAGGAGATAAACCTTAAATCTTGAAAACATTTTTTCTCCATCCTACCCAACTTGTTACTAAAACAAATGCTAGAATAAAAAAATTGTGTTTAAATACCATCAAGCCTTCAACATGCCATAATTTTTTAAGATTGCAATAATTAAGAAAAAAAATCACAATTGATAGACCAAAGAAAGAAAGAAAATTGCACATGTATATCTTCCAATCGTTATGCATTGAATATATTGTGGTTAGCCTTGAAAGCTAATGCAAACCAATTACTAAGCGATCATATATTGCAACTCTTCATTTACAAGGAACTCAAATGTTTGTGAATCTTTTTGAAGATCTTCCATTGATGGAAATCAAAGCCACATGACAATCACAAGGGCGATTGTAAACTAAAATGAACCAAAATGGCACAATAAAATTCCTTAAAAGTATTTTTTGCAATGTATTTTACAATGCTAGAAACATAGAATTGTCAAATGTTCATTTTCAAAGAAAAAAATCATTTTTCCCCAAAAGATCACTAGAGGCCACCATTTAATGCATCCCAATGTACAATGTTGATAAAAATAATTATAGGAATTCCATAAAGTTCATGTTGTAAAGGACCTTGTTGTTTTGTTGCTTTTAAAAGTCCCCCAAACTTCCATGCCATTTTAAAATGACCTTTGGAAACTCCAATTTTGAATTGCTAGTGGCATTCATTAATTTTGGAGATTGGTTAATGGACTCATTGTAACCTAAAAACAGTGTCATTTGTTTTTGGATGAAGGCTACTAAGATTGTAGCTGAACTGATGGCAGCATAGTGTTTCAATGACACTAAAAAAAGAAAAGAAAAGAAAATAATCTACTATGTTTTTGTTTTTTTGTGTGTTTTTGGTGGCTTGGCAGGTTATGACGAAAGAAGTAGGTGAGATAGTTTCTGAGATGGAAAAAATAATGAGCAGCCCAATGAGAACTCTTCAAGAGCTCTATGATTAGATTTCTATAATGTGATTGGCAAGGGGGATTTGGGGAAGTAAGGAAATAAGGTGATGAAGAAGATATTTGAAGTAGGCTGAGGAAGGACTTGGGGGGATCAATTTGCGAAGGTTCTGGGGGGTAATGAAAGAGAAGCTAAGTTAGGCCTCATAAAACCTAGCAAATGCCAACTTTGCCAGAATTAAATTAATCCTGGCACATTTGTCGCTTTAATATTGGCACATCTGGCATATGTTTTATTTTCCGTAACAAGCTTCCCCTTACTAGAAAATAAAATCAAAATGAACACCGTTACTACCATTCTTGTGGCCATTGCGAACGAAACAGAACTAGGCAAAGAATATGTTGAATGGAATGGACATGGAGACAAACTCACACTGTTATTCAAGCAAAAGATTGGCGCTTGATCATTTTGATTTGCTCGAACTACTTCGCGTGCATAATGCTTGCAAAGGATAAACTCATCAGGCTGCTACGGGAGTCGTTTTTCTCCCATTTAACGATGGAAAAGTCATTTTCGACGGATGTCGTATTCAGGAACGCTGTCGCCAATCCACCGCATAATTGACGCAGCTGCATGAAGTGTCGTGCCCCTTCAAGCAGTTCCACGCCTCGTTAAAGAACGTCTTCTCGTCGTGCTTGTCGAGGGCAACCTTCACATCCGACTTGCGCACGTAGACATCGAGCAATTCAGGGTGTTCGCTCTCTGCCTTATCAATCAGGTCCGCACTCCAATGTTTGGCTAAATGTCGGCGATATTGATCCACTATTTCGTTGATGAACACACCAGGACACATCTTGACAAGATCCACTGGCATCACAAGGGGCGCTTCCAATTCCCTGGCATTGTTGTTGGAATCACGCTCCGCCTGGATCTGCAATCCGTCTGCCACAATGGAAAGTGAGAAGATGCTAATCTCCTGCAATGTTTTGTGTTTTTCAATGTCGGAAAGCTCGTTGTACAGATTGCATGCCCACGAGCCTTGATCGCGGATGTGCATGACGATGGCATTTTTGGTGACAATCCAGCCATCTCGCTGAATGATCGTGGAGGGATCGATCTCGTTGATCAATGTAACATCCACAGTAGAGCGAATGTCCAAACCGGTTGCAATGTCCGCCATCAGGTTCGACACCTCTTGGCGATGTTGAGAGATTACCAAGTTCGGGACTGGAGCGTGGCAAATGTGACGGCGATCCATTCAAACAAAGGTGCTAGCGCTCCCGTGATAACCCACCATTGCATGGATGGCGCTTGAACCAGTCGCTTGTCGGCCACATGAATCATCAATTGACGATGGTGTTCTAGAAGTCAGCATAGAATATTGCCACATGCGACCCACTGCGTCGTGTCCTTCAGGCACTTGGAACCCATTTCGGTGATGAGGATTTGCTGAACACAAAGATGCATAGAGAACGCGTGGGCAACCTTGTAGAACGCCTCGTCCAACACCCCATGTGTGGCATTCTTAACAACGATATCGAGCTAGTGAGGGATGCACCAAATGCAAAGCACATGATTCGAGCACTCATTCTCCAGCAATGTGACAACACCAGCGTGTCAACTAGTCATGGTGTTCTCTCCATCCAAGCTGATCGAAATGACTTTTTCGCGCCAAGATGGAGACACGGTGTTGAGCAGAATTTTGATGAGCTTCATGTAGTTCTGAGCGGTATGTCATTCGAAGAATGGAACGAGGACGAGGTGAAGGTTGTAGACCATGCCTTTCACGCACACGCGAATCCGCTGATCGAGGAGAGGAACACCCAAACGAGTGTTTGCATCAGCAGCTAGTGAAAACGCCCAAATCGCTGGATCCGTGAAAACATCAAAGATGATCTACAGGGAGACGGCAAGGAGAATGCGAACGAACTGACCGACCATGTGGTCGTTGAGGTCGTTGAGTTTGGCATTCTTGGTCGCCGAACGATGTTGCTCAATCATCTTAGATGTTTGCCGAAATGATAACCCAACAGAAACGTGCCGAATTGCGAGGTCAAATCGCAGAGAGTTCTTGATCGTCACCAAGTATGATCCGTCCTCCTGCGGTTTGAACAACTTCATGGCGTTGGCCTTCATGATCGGTTCGGATGCATCGTCTTCTTCGTCTTCCTCTAGATGGAAAAATTAATTTCCCACCACATCATCGACGATCGTAGGCCTCGAAATGACAAATTGCAGGCTATCCTTGTCCTTGTCCAAGAAACTATGAATGCCAGAGACCTCCTTTTTCTTGAAGAATGCATCCTTCTCTTGATGCAAAAACAATTGATAATTGGTCCAGTCTTCGTGATGTTGAAATTCGTGATGATTTTTGTAGGCCTCGGGTCAAAACAGGAACTGGAACAACTGTGTGTTCTTGGTGCGTTGGCGTTTTACACCGGGACCTTCATGCTTCTCACGCTCGATGTGGACACAGAAAAGGCATTGCACAGTCGTAATCATGCCGCCTATCGATCGTTGCACCGGTTGAAGACTATATTCCACAGTGTGTTTGTCCTGAAATGGTGTCTATCGACTCATGATGACATGCAAGGTGCGAACAAGGTGTGAACAAGATGTGTAGTATCAAGAAGAGTAGGATCAACAAGCCGATCGGCGAACGTGCGCGCACACACACACAACGAGATTGATAAAACTATAGTGAATGCACATTTGACGACCCCCTTGAATATGATGATTTCAGTTTAGTGACTTTGCGGTGGGAAACCACAAAAATGACTGCACCCAAATCACTATTTCGGCCCTTAGAAGCTCAGACCGACTACCAAAAAATAGTCATAGTGACCGTTTTAGTGACTTGCAATGGGGATGCTCTTAATAACTATATTACTTAATTATGGCATTTTGGCGAAATTAATTCTAGCAAAGTTGGCATTTAAAAATAGAATGTCAGGTTTTATGAGGCCTGAGCTAAGTTGTTAGACTTTTAAGGAAGACAAAAAAAGTGTGGTTTGATTTTGATTTTGCAGTGTTGTAAATAGGTAGAAACAAAACTTGATCAAGAGGACTGAATGAGAAAAATCTTGACAAGAAGACTTCCATTGTGTTAAGAATGTAAAAAAAAGGTCTAGAGTTGTTGCATGTGTTTTTGTAAGGACCGACACAAAGGAGAGGATGAACGTCTCTAAGATTTTTGGAGTGGTTGTGTGGTAGTTCATGCATGATGTTTTTGGGGATTTTGAATTAGGTATGGAATGTGTTTTGTTTTAAGAAGAGTACCAGTTATCTTGTGGGAGCTCCAAAGGTTTTTGGGACTAAAGGTATGTTGGGAAGTAATGATGTTTGGACTGGTTGACTATGTCCCTGAATTTTTATCTAATCTCTAAGATTGAACCATGTTGAAAATAGTAGAGTTAATATTCTATGAGGATTCTATTGTTGGGTATGAGTTGTTAGCCACATAAAACAACATGTTGATTCCTAGAGAGGAAATCAAGATTAGTGCCTGATCCTTTGTGGTCCATGGAATTAAGGCCATAAAATTTAGATGTCTATAAGGATCTTGACGAAAAAGAATATTTGAATCAGAATTGTCATACTTTAGTAAAAGTTTCAGAATCATACTTTAGTCTATGGATGTCCAGCAATGGGGATGTGCACATTGCAAAAAATATTCCCCTTGTTTTTGGGTGACATCATCATTACAAACTAAAATTATGGGTAGTCCATTTTGTAAATTGTTTATAATGTGTTGTTGGGAAATAGGTATGCAAATTCAAAAGCCCTCCATTTGGGGTAAATCATTAATTTTGAAACAATACCATGATTTTACTTAACTAAATTACATAATAATTATACACATGAATTTTTTTTCATGAAATTCCAAATCTATTTCCTTAATAACACATTATAATCCATAAGGGTGTTAAAAAAGAAAATGTGTTTTTTTATGGCATTTTAGCTTGCAAATATTGATAAATTTAAATCCTAGATTTAATTGTTTTGAAAGAGGATCACATAAATTGAAATTCACAATGACATTCTAAGAAACATTATTCTTATGTCACCAAAAAAAAAGGGAGGGGTGATTTGATTCAAACACTCCTTGATAGAATTAAAGTTTGCCAACATAATGGTTACACAACAAATCAATTAATAAAGTAACATGCATACATGTCCAAGTTGCTAAACTCTTAATTCTGCTACTTCAAAATATAACACAAAGATAAAGGACTCCAAGGGATCAGATCATTCTTGATATCTTTTAAAAGCCAATTAGGCATGAGTGTGATAGCTCATTTGTAGCAACAACAATATGACTAATTGATTCCCCATTTCCATCAAATCCTTTTATTTGGAAGTTGAATAAAGAAAAATGTGAAATTAGACATTGCAACATTTGTTCTCCATAACCCACAAATGCCTTTAGTTTCCCATTTTCACCAAAACTTCAATGACATCATTAATAATTTCATCCAAAATAGACTGTTTGACATTTACCCATGAAATCCACAAGACCTTGCAACAAAATGAAGATTGCCATTATGTTCACTTATGAGATGTTTAGATTCTATTGTCATTTCCCTTAGACAGATCCTAGATTTTTAACACTAAACTTTTTGCACCCCACTTAAAGTTCATAACATAATGGAAAAATGTGCTCCAAGGAAGGTATTGAAATTCAATAGAAGGGCATTCTTCCCCAACTATTCAACAACACAACACTAAAACACATCAAGACCAAAACAATGCAATTTCACCAATTTGGAAGTAGAACTTAGCTTTTTTTGACCATCCCTTCTCCCTTCTCCCCCTTTGCAACTTTCCTTTTATAGCTTCTCTTTGACACCATGCTTCCACCTTCTAAAAATGACAACACCAACCATCACCAAAAGATGTTATTCACATTCCCCATAAATACCATCAACATTGTGATAAGGAACCCGTTCAATGATCGAAATCAACGCATTCCTACCATTCCATTGAAAAACAACCATCAAACACACTAAACTATAAATAAACAAACAACAACCAAATGTAGAAAGAATTGATCATGAAAATTTGCTCTGTATTTTGTCAGCATTTGCCACCCATCCAGACGTAGGGTTTGAATTTCCCATTCATGTTCATCCACAAATTTTTTTTGACATTGTTTCAAATTACACTAGTTCCATGCATATTCATGTTTTGTTACCATTTCAAACTATTGTGATTATGTTGTAAACCAAAGCCACACAAATAAAGAAAACTTGATGAGATACTCACAAAAAGATGTTCATGAAATATTTCAAGCAACAAACAAAAGATGTAGCAATTGTTATGGTCATAAAAGTTCCAACACATCCCAACACCCAAATTAGACATTAGGTGAACCAAATTGTCACACTTGAAAAAATTGCCTCAAGAGTTACTTGCTTCCACAACTAAGAAAGTTGATGTAAAAGTCATTCCTAGAAGAAAGCTTGTGAGTTTTCCAACAAACATAGGTATTGGCTTGAGGAAGAAAACAACAAAAAATTGGAAACCTTGGGAAAAAAAACCCATAATTAATGAAAACAACTAAGAGAAAAATTGGAATGTGCATGACAAAGAAATAAGACAATTGCATTCCCAAGAAAGAAACCCAAGAAATGAGGCTTATTGTTAAAGAAGAAGCTTCATGAGCTTAAGAAACCAAATTGATATTTAGAAAACACCACAATCACAATAGACAATTGCAACAACCACCATTGCTACAACACAAAGTTCAAATAACTTCACTTCATATCTAAAGAACCTCAACATGCTTTTGAACTATAAAAACAACTTCCTTCTACCTTAAGAAAAAAGTAAGAATTAAATCTCACAACAACCTTGCGACAACTCAAGCAAATCTTTAAAGGCATAGCTTTTCATTGCCAAGTGTCTTTCAAGCAAAAGAATTGAAAAAAATAGCTGCTTGTGAAAGCAACCCTAGTAAGAAGTTAAGAAGTAGCACATAAAATGTAGTCCTTTCATTAGAGTTATCCGCAAAGTGATGCGATTAGGGGGCAAGAATGGCCAGTTTTGGCATAATAGCGCATCAAACGTGTAACTGGGAATGAAAATTTTACAAAACGAAATAACTGGGACCCAAACTAGTTTTTCCTCCAATTTTGGTCTTAAACTGAGTTTCATCCTGTCTTTCCTTTTTGCTTAGCGCCTCCACTGCTACTACATATATTCTCACTGCTCCTACGCACACAACTACTATAATTACTCTTGAACCTCGTGCATTAAATGCTGAGTTTCAGCATTTCATACTGAGATTTAGTAATACTGAGATTTCTTACCTTGCCGATACCACTGAGAGAGGGGATAGGGGGTGAAAGAGAGGGTAAAGACAGGGTGACTTTTCGGATAACTCTATTATATAATATTGGCCCAATGTTCTGTCCTCAAATCGCATGCAGGAAACACATGATGATTCTCCACATTGTGCAAAGTCTGACTATAGAGTTGGGTGGTGTTCACTGGCTCTGAACTCTCTTTAATAATGAGTTCTGGGACCATCTCCACTAGTCATGCACAGACAGTTTGTTATAGAAAGAATTAGCAAAGCACTGGAGCCCCACACACTAGGTGTCAGGCAGTAGTAGTTATTAGTGAAAAAGGTATTAATAAAGTCATTCCCACACTCAATCCATGCCTAATTGTACCCTTATAACTTAGTTGCCACAAGAATCTCCCCTATCAAGTCACTGGTAACCCTAAAACATACCTCCCTCTCTCTCTCACTCATGTACCTATTCCAAAACTTGGAAACTAAAGAGAAAAATTCTCAGCTTTACCCCTATCTTTCATCTTTGTATGCATTTGGAAGCCATGTGATACCTTATAACTTGCACATTGACACATCAAACCATTGGTCAATTTTTTTGACCCAAGTCCGAAACCATTGGTCAATTTTTTTGACCCAAGTCCGAAACCATTGGTCAAGAAAAGAAAATACAACCCAGACCCAAAACCCACGAGTTTTACTTTGAAAATATTAATTAGACTTAAAGCCAGAAGGCCTTCCTCTTTATAAAAAAAAACCCTAAACCTGGACCCCATGGCTCCAACAAAAACCAAGAGACCCAACCAACAAACCAATCTTGATCAATGTTGGCTTATCATCGAGGGTATCAACACTCATATCAAAGACCTAACCAACCTCATATGATCTGAGGCTTTTGGGAGGCTTTTTGTTCATTTTCCCTTGGTTCCCAATATGTTCCCAAGTTCTCAATGAGTTCCTCAACATGTTCTCCATAGCACCTCACTTCTATCCCATATGCTTAGGCAAATGTTGTCCTCCTTTCACCTTTATAGGTGGGCCAAAGAGGAGGAACTCTCTATTTTGGGGAGCCTCCATAGTTTCATTTATTTGAGTGATTCCTGTTGGTTCTGGGTTCAAGGTAGGGTCAGTTTTAGATCCTTAAGTGAGACAGTTCTATGCTCAGGTTTGTAGGCAGATTTAGGGTTTTAAAGTTTTTCTTTAAAACATTGAAACTGCAAGTTTTTTTGAATTGTACTCTTGAAATGATTTTCTAAATTTTTGACATTAGAGAGTTAAGGGTAAATTTCCATGCTTTCCCACTAACTCATTATTTGTATTATCCGCACTTAAATAGGCAATATGCTTATGTAACAAGTTGAAACACTAGCCTCACCATTCTTGGCAAAACAAAAAGGGGCCAAAGTCGTCACATTATAAGGTTTTGTTTTTTGGAACTCTCCATATGTAGACAAAAGGTTTTAGCATGTGACATGCTAAAACCTTTTGAGTAGATAGGTAGTAAAAAATGCCCCCTTACCTATGTATAAACCATCTACTTACCTAGTAGATACCTATTTTCAAACATATTATCAAAATAATTAACAAGAATAGAATGAAATCAACAATAGCCCAATTCAAAGCATTCTTTTAATGGCAAATGGTAAATAAATCTAGAGGGGTTTCAAGCAAGGTTTTTTCTTCCAATTTTGTGATCTAGCCACACTGGCTACCGTTGGGAAGAGGAATTAGCCAAATTTGGTTACAGGTTAGAGAGGAAGCTAGAATTTTAAGAAAACCCTGCTATATTTTGTTAGCATGCTTTGGCATTTTTTCCTTCACAAAATCCTTTGTATGAGAGTCACTCTCGATTTTTTGGGTTGCACAATGGCAAAGATTTGCCCCCAAAAAAGTGATGATTCCAAAAGCATATGGTAAGACTTTTGTTCAAGGTAATTAATGTAAAAATAGAATAAAGTCCCAAAAGCAAATACTTTCAATATTTCGTTGCCATAATTCAAGTAAATTCATCATAACCACATGCATTGCAACATATGGAAATGCATAGATGTTACAGAATGATCTTGGAGTATACCTTTTTTTTCACCTGCTTCAAAAGAATTATGCTCCCCCAGGTAATGATAAACCTCAAATATACACTATCCTCATAGAATAAAGACAAGGCAAGTCTGAAACAGTTATCAACTGGGTAAGGTAATTAAAAAGTTAAACAAATACCCTAGTACCTTGGCCAATTCAACACTAATTATATTATTTTCAGAAATGTTGAAATTTTCAAAAATTATTTCTTCCAAATCAAAAAATATTTTGAAGGATAGTAGTGAATATTTAGGAATATTCCATTTGTTGAAATGAATTTTTCCAAATTAATTAATTATTTGACAGACATATGTAGAAATGGCCAACATACTATGGTATACCAATTGGTCAGGGTATGTATTTATCCTGTTGTATACCCAGAGATATATCAGGGTATAAGACTTACCCATCCAACACTGCTCAAGACTCGGAAAATTGCTTAAAACTTTCCAGCATATCCGAACTAAGTGCATGTTTAGAATTGTAAATAATGTACTCATCACACAATGTACCTTAAATTGATTATGACATTAACCTATATATTAGGTGAAGTCCCGCCAATAGGTGGCGAGAACGGCCCAGTTTTGACATAATAGGGCATCATACAAGTAACCGGAAATGAAAGTTTTACAAAACGAAATAACTGGGACCCAAACTAGTTTTTCCACCAACTTTGGTGGTAAACTGAGTTTCATCCTGTCTTTCCTTTATCCGGAGCGCCTTTGCTGCTGCTACCTATATTCTCACTGCTTCAACTTATACAAGTACTATAATCACTCTCGAATCTTGTGCATTTAATGGCTGAGTTTCAGCATTTCATACTGAGATTTAATAAAATTTCATTACTTTGTGGATACCACTGAAAGAGGGGAAGGGGGTGAAAGCTGGCCCAAAGGCAGGGTGAAGATTTTGACTTTATGAATAACTCTACTGATTAATCAATTCATGAATGACCTTGTTGTACAATATCATGTTGATGCTCCCATTTACTGCTGTTCACAACCATTAACCAAATAAGACAGAAACCCTCACAAAAGTGCTACACATAAAGCCAAGCTAGCAAATTATATAACACTTGTAACAACTGTGATTTACTAATCTCTAGTTGGGGTGTTTGGCCCATTTCTGCAATATTGTACGATGAATTTATAAGTTGAAAAAAATCCCTGTAAATAAAAAATCAAGGATAGGAATCCATCCATCAAAAGTACAAGGCAAATGAGAACAAAAGTAGACACAACCCAAAAAAAACGATAACAAAGAAGACTTAAGATGAAGGAGCTGTCATTTCCACAAATCAGCTAGAGACAAAAGTGTATTAACTTTGATGTGTGGAAGAGATGAGGAACCCCGACCAAGTATCTTAAGATTAATTATAGTACAATGGTGATGTGCTACAACTATACCATGGGAGCTTAACAATGGGCTCAATTGGCTCTTGATTGAGCTTGGATCTCCTTTGTTTCGGAGAAAATAAGTTACCATGATTCTTCATGATCTAAAAGTTCAGCTGATGCGCTTTTTTCTCCCCACTGATCTACTTTTGGAAAATGTTGTTAACCAGTAGACAACACAACAGTTGAGAGTGGGGGGTTTTCAAAGCTCTTGGGAATTGGGACCTCCCCTAGCTTGGGACAACAGAGTATGGAGGAGGCAACTTCCAGTGGCCTTTTTCAGTTGTCTATAGAACTACACAATTGTGCACAACTTTTTAAGTTCACAAAAGGCAAGAGACTTGTGGGGATTGATTGAGTCCTAATGTGAAGGATTTGTGTTCAAAATCTTCCTAAAATCTGGAGGAAATGGGGGGCCATTTCTTCAAAAAAATAAAAAGATCCACACAAAGCACTTCAACCTTCTCTCCATGTTTGGCTTCTTATAAAAGCTGGGGCTGCAGCTAGGGCTGCAGCTAGCTTCCAGTTCAAGGCAAATTGGGAGCTATCTATCCCAGACAACCTTTACTTTTAAAACTACATGACGAAGTTTTACGTTAGGCATTGTCAAAATGTTTGGTCTGGACACCACCAGATCAGCCTTAAAGATTTAAAACACAATCACACAACATCATCAACCGACAAGAACAACCTGAAAGGTAATTATTACAAAATACTAAATTTTTTGTTTGTAATGAATTTTTTCATTTGTGCCAAAAATATATAACTATTTATTTCATATCGATATTTGTTATTGGAATTGGTGTTTTCTTTTTCCATATGTTTGATAAAGCATCATTAACACTTCTTATTTAATGTTCATTGAAATGAGTGATCGTTAAATATTTTAAAAGATCAAAGTTTTTGTTATAGCACATGAACTTTCTATGACATGGGGGTTGTATCCTAATTTTAGGACTAAAAATAGGTGGAGACAAATATACTGAAGTTTAATTTTTATCTACGACTTGAATCAAAACCAAAGTTAGAAGATTGGAACCAAAACCCATTTTGTGGTTGGCATTGTGCAATAGCAATGAACAAGAGAGCTAGGAGTTTGCAACTCATGCAAAATATGAATATCAAATGCAGCTGCAAGATTAAACAACACACATGAATGTGCCTCTCAAGGGGGTTGAACTTCAATCTAGTTTTTGGATTCTCCCAAATTAGAGTGAGAGGAGGGCCTACACAAAACAAGCAACATTAGCACATACACCTAAAACAACTATGCTTGCTCTATCATCTACTTGTTGGTTCATCCCAATGTTGAAAGGTTTTTGTTTATAAGAAATTTTCCTTAGATACTAGAAACCCAATCAACCATAGCCCACCAATATTTTGTGTGCCTACAAATGTTAAACCGATCCTATTAACCCCCATCCCATAATCAATTCCATGAACTTACACTTAACATCAACAAAGAAAATAAGGCAACAAGGAATCCATCATTATTTTTTCTAAAAATAATTTGGAGGATTCATCTCCTCAAAGTTGTTGAAAAAAAATTCAATATAAATGCCCAGACAAAGTAAATGTAGGAGGCACATAAAACTCTAGCCAACTAATGTTTTTCACCATACCAAATTTTTCCATTAGCCCATTCATGGATTGTAGTGTAGAAAGGAAAATTTTGCATCATGTGCAATTGTTGTGCATACATGTAGATCATTAGGTTCAAATTTGTGGTCAACCAATTGGAAATTTATATTTCATGAAGTGCATTGTAAAATATGTGCATTCTTCCTCAACATATCAAGAACCATCACAATTGCCATTCCCATTAGCTTCACATATTTAGAAAATCTAGAAGCAACAATGACATTAGAAGTCACCCATCCACACATCCTACTTGTAGGGTTTTCAAATTGTGATGGATGTAGTGCACCATAGTGATTGATCATTATTGTAATCACAAAGAAAGAAGCATGATGATCAAGTAGTGATGGATCCAATAAGAGTCCAACCATAGTTCTAAATGGAGTATTGTTTTAAGGTGGCAAAATGTGCCTTTAGAAGTGTTAGATGACCATAAATGTTGTTTTTGCATTACATGTAATATAATACTGGGGATAAATGATCCTATAAGTATTCATGAGGTTTTGGGTAGGAAAGTGCCTTTCCAATTTTTTGATCAAACCTTCTATTGCACCCATGTTCTATAATTTTACAAATTGCACTTCATGTTCCCAATTAGCCCTATTCACAAAAACACATATCTAGTTTCTCCATTTGTTTTATGTAGCATGTACATCCAACCATGAAACATGAATGCCAAATAATCAATTTGAGTCTATGATTCTAGCCACCACACATTATGTAGAACATCACAAATATGGTCCACCAACCTGCATGGTGTTGAAAGTTTGAAATTGGGGGCCATCATATTTTTTGAAGGTTTACATAAATGTTATACACATCAACCACGATGAGTTTGATTGTAGTCAAAAAATAAAATACAAAAGTCTCCTTGCTTTAAGTCATCTTTGACAAACTTTGCACTTGCTCCAACATGGGCAAAACACATGTTAGACCCAAAATAATGTCAAAATCACAAAATAACTTATAATTGGTTTTTGTAGGGGCATTCTTCATGCTATTTTCACTCATCTTCACAACAAGTGATTTATATTCGAACACAACATGCTTGGAAGGTGTAAACATAGAAACCCACCATGTTTTACCATTGCATAGAATTTTTAAACCTTTGGTTTCCATGATTTCTACCAATTTGGTATGTTCAAAGTGCATATTTGCAAATTGGGCAAAATACATGTACATTGAGGCGAATAAGCCTTCAATCTTCACAAGTTGATGATAATGTTTGTATGGCCAAATTATAATGATGGGCCATGCAATGGATACCCATGATAAATGGTGCATGTTTTTGTGTCATTTGCACTATCACGCCAATCTTTAAACCTTAGAAAATAATGACATCATTTACACCAAAACATAGTAGCTTTGATGTCAAATCCCCATTGACAATCCCCAAAAGTAGTTAAAAAATCTACTAACATAATGGTTAGCTCGTTAAACCCACCACCTTCAATGATCCTCTTGACTTTCAATAGTATTGGAACCTTCATTCAATTTTTAACCATCTAACAATAAATAAACATCCAACTTTAGTTGTTAAGGGTTGTTATTTCATTACAACTATTCAATGAAATAAAACAAGAGGTCTAAATAGCATAGCCAAGACCACATTGTGCATGAAGTTTGCCATTTCCCACGCATTAATCATTCTAATGTTTTTTCAGTGTTTTGTTAACTTTGAAAACTCAAATAGTCCTTGCATGTTCTTAAAGTCAATCATTGGTTCTCATGTTTCAAAAGATGGGAAAAAAAAAAACTCACATGTATTTTTTTTATCATGGCATGCCTTTACACTAGATGTTTGTTTTATTGGGTTTAAGGTGTAAACTAATTTTTTTTTTCTTATGTAGTGTATTCTTCATTCATAAAGGTGTTAATGTTGTTTATTTGTTTGCAAATATTTATAAAACTATTGGTTGGCTACATTTGCAGAATATTGGGTGTGGGTGTTTTTTGGGACTAACATTCTAATGTGTTGATTAACAATGGCTCCCTTAAATAACCCTACAAACTTCAAGTACCATTTGTTTTTCATTAGTTCTAGTATCACAATTCTAGATTTGGCATTTAGGTCCCAACGACATGTTATATAACTACATTCTCTCATTTCTTTTGGTTCTTGCCCAACTTCAAGGATTACTATCCTTTTTGCTTCCAAAAATGTGGATGTAACTACCCCAAAAACTAATGACCCTATGGTTTTTAACCTTATGTAGGTTATAAATAATAAAAGGAAAAAAAAGTTAAATGGGAAATGGAAAGGCTTTTCTAGGATACATGGGGAAGCAAATTCCTATGGGTTGAACTTGTCTTAAGAGAAGACAACAAGTTCCACCAAGTGAGATGTAAGATTTGTATTATTATATAATGTTGGGAAAAACTACTAATGCCAAAATTGGATGGCTTCAACAAGCACAATGGGAGAAGGAAATGTACACACCCTATTTTAGAATAAACAATTGGTGAGCTTTAAACAAGCTCCAACACCCAACATTTTAAACCCTAAACATTAAACATTACATGGAATGGTGTCAAACAATAATTGCAATAAATTCTTACACCCAATAAACTTTTACACACAACCTATTTGGCCAAAGATTAATAGGTGCAAACACCTATAATAAAATAAGCACCAATAATAAAAACTTGTAGTTAAGCAAATAGTTAACATCTTTGAAAAACTTGGGTTATAAAATACTATAGATTTGTGAGGTTTGGAACATAATCTCCACAAGATATATATGCCCCTATTGCCTATTCCACAAAAGAAATTGAAGCAACCCAAGTTTTAACATGTGCATGAATATGATGTAACAAGTTTTTAACTTTTAGGGTTTGGATGTATACAAGAAGAAATTTTAGGGTTTTCGAGGAAGAATGGTTTTTCCTATTTTTGGTTGGTAGTGTTTGCACATGTCGGTAATGGAAACAAGGAAGAACACTAATAGAGATGCGGTGGTGTTTATGGCGTTGAAGTTTTTATGTTGTTTTCTTTTATTTGGGACGAGTATGTTGCTATGGATATTATTGGGCGATGGCTGAATGTGTGGCAAGGGAGTTGTTAACCAAGGAACGGCTAGTGGAAATCTCGTTATGGAGTGGAAGAAAGATGAACGAAAAAGCATATAAGTGGGAGAGAGGTTTGTTTTTTAGTAGGTAAAGGTTTTCAAATAAAAGAAGTTGGATTTCTGTCTCCAACAAAAGTACAGAGAAATCCATTGTGCAATGTATTTGAAGAGGTAGAAATTTAGTCTAGGAGTTGGTTTTTGATGGTTGATAAGGGGGATGATGAAAATCTTAGAAGTCTCAACAATGGCTAGAAATCGTTTTCAATATGTGTGTGTCAAGTTGATCTGTATGTGAGTGTTGTTGGCCTGCATTTCATGAGAGAGTACCTTGATTACTGGGAACTTAGAAAAACAACCATAGTTCGTTGAATTTACAGGGTGGATCATGTGAAAGGGGGTTGTTGTTCTTTGTAAGACTTGTGAAGCAGTCATGGGGAAGTTGAAGTGTGTTGTTTTCTTGTTCTTGTGTGTTGTCAATTTGAGGGACGGTGTCATGAGCACTAGTTTATGTAATCCATTTGGGCTCAGGGATCTATGTTACCAAATGTAAACATGAACTTGGGTTTCTGTGGAAGTCTAATATGGTTTTAGGTTCATATGGTCTGAAGAAATTGAGAAGGAGAAGGAAGGCCAGTGGGTTCAAGAGAGAGAGATTAGAGTGATTTGACCCCTTAGAGTCTTCAAGCCTCTTTTTGTTGAAAAAGGCAGTAATTTAAGCGGTTTCAGGATTTGAGTCAGGTGACCACTGGCATGAGCCATTGGGTGGAAAAAAAAAAAAAAAATTGCCTTCGCATAAGGACGCCCATATAGGCAAACCCACCTTAATGATCCCATAAAAACCCATCAAATAGAAATATCAAAAATAAAACCTGCCCTCCAAAACCATAGGTGATAATTTCGCATCATACGACTTTGTGAGTGTATTTACCATTTAATATATGTGTGTTTCGTGTTTTGATTATCATGCGCCTTAGTTTTTTGTCACACTAGAGCTTTCAAGCACAAACCTTAAAAAGTTCCCTATGAAACAATGCAAGAATGGAAAGCTTACAAGCACATTCATGCATAGTTGAGACATTTTGCAAGAGTTGACTCGTTGAAAGCATGTTCACACAAAACTTTTAACTTTCTAGAAATTGAAAGCTTAAAAGAACCATGCAAGAATAGAAAGGGTGTTTAAATCAAAATCTTGCAAGAATGTATGATTCTCCGACAACAAAACCTAAAAACGCCTTCACACAAGTTCTAGAAGATTTCTTATCCCAAACCTTCACACAAAACCATGAGCAAGTAAATAATTGACTTAACAAGTAGGATTCAAAAGGTGATTTACTTATAATATATTTGATCATGAACTTGAAGTTTTTGATGATGGCACCGTTGGTTCTCCTCCACCTTGCCAAAAAAAAGCCCTAAATCATATTCAATGAACATCGTACAACAAAATCTAGCTTTGTGATGTTCAAGAAAATAAAGTCAAATGCCTATAAATCTTTGAACAAACTTTGCACATAAAGGCTCAAATCTTGTTGTATTTGGAACAATTTGTAGCAAATGCACAACATAAGGTTGCTTGCATTCAACTTGCTACCCACCCTTGAAAAATTAATGACATTCAATGTGTGGCGATGATTTGTAAGCGACAATACCTTTGCGGAATGGAGCTCCTGCACAAGTTGTGCAACAAAGGATTAGGGGAAATTGCAAATGCATGGTGATGACTAAACCATGACAGGAAGGAGACAATGCCTAAAGGGAAACGTAGGTGAGTGAAATGATCGTGAGCACCATCATTTTTGAAGTGTTGGATGCAAGGCATTATCATGATCCAAGAGTATCCAATGATCACTCACATCTGACCATCAGTTTGGGGCTGTGACAGATCTAGACCACCCAATACAATACTGACAATGCCACTTTCAAAACAGCTCATATTTGGTGAATTTTTTCTTCACAGCCTTTTGCAATCCTCTCTTGGATTTCACAATCATGTGAAATTTTGTACCCAAAAAAATACTGATTGGAACCTAGTTTAGTGCTGTAGCTCAATCTCATTTTCTGAATGTGGGAGTGAATAGAGTTTTATTCTTTTCATAATGGGGGGGAGTTTATCCACAAGGTGTGTTGCTCAAATCTGCTCTTTGATTGTTAAATTTTAAAGCCACCCACAATTGCAAGAATCCAAACCCAAAGTACAAAAAACACAGAAGAAAAGCATAAACTTTTTGCAGGACAAAGCTCCTTCACAAACTTACAATTGGGCTATTGAGAAATCGAGGTTTTGTCCACTGAACCTTTTAAACTTTTAAAATTCTCTTCCTTTGTCTTTTTGAGGAGGAAAAAGAAAAGAATCAAATAAATACAATTGGGGTTGTGGTACATACACATGATAGAAAATCAGATCTGCTGTTCCAAATGCTTCTCCTGGACCTCTTTTGCATAGTGCAGACTAGAGTTTTTTTTCTTTTTTTGTTTTCTTTTGTTTTCCAATTTTGTGATGTAACCACATTAGCAACTCTTTAAGAAGCAACTCTTTAAGGCCAATCTCAAGTATCATAAAGAAATGGACTTTGTCTTTGTTTAGGGTATAGGGTTTATGTGGTTTGTATTGTGTATGCAAATATACTATTGTGGAGGGACAACAAATTTATTCAGGCATCACCAGCAGACTCAACATCACTTTGAAGGATACAAATGAGCAAACTTTGTGCATTTGGTCTTGTGGGTTTTTTGGTTGTAGTACTTGGCCCAAGAAACTGGTTTGAACAGTTGGGTTTTGGTTACTTGACAATGCAGCTAGTTCTTGATCTGGAATGACATCTAGTTCTAAGTTTGCTGGATCAAAAATTGTTGGACACATGAGAATGGAACCATATTATGCTGGTTGGAGAAGTTTCCAGTCCTTCATTTTTGCAACTGTGAATCAGAAATATTTTTTGATTCTGAAATGTTATAAAAACTGGAACTGGCGGTTATTGTCAAAATCAAATGCCTTTCTAAACTGGTTTAGACTGAATGTCATTTCAGCAGTTTATAGCACATTGTGCACAGAGTGCCAAGGACTCAGACCCACAGCTGTGATGACACATAGATTCAAAGCTTTTCTTAAATGACATTGCACAACAATGTCCATGGTGTTTGTTATCAAATCCCGATTGTCAGCATTTTGACAACCCTGACACTCTAGCACAATTCAAAGCTTAAAATTTTTCTTTGACCCATTATTCCACAACCCTCTGTATTGGGTTGCTGAAAACTTGGGCATTCATCTTGATCACTCTTTACCATCAATATATTGAGAAGGAATGAAGTTGTGGGTGGGAGCTCTTTTTGTAGTAATTCAAAAGTCATCTTTATCAGCAAAGAAATCAACTTGTAACAAGGCATGATGAATAAGGAACAACAATTACATAGTTCACATACATAATCTGTCAAGAGTCATTCTTTGTCAAGAATTTAATGTCCACAAGGAGAGCTCAGCTCGGAAGAATACAATGACAATTGGAACACCCATCCATGACCAAGCTCAAGTTACAGCTTTTTTGCAGTTATCCTTTTTCCTTCAAAGCCTTGCCAGATTTGAAACAATCACACAGAAGCAAATCACAAAAAGCAATCAAGGTTTCAAATGGTAATTTGAGGTTTCGGTGTATGTATACTTGATTGCAATTGTCTTGAAGGAATCATGGTGTACAGATGATGCATACTTACTTGATTGCAACTGTCTTGAAGAAACCATGGTGTAGATGATGATGCCATACTTGATAGCAATTTGTCTTTGAAGAATCATGGTGTAGATTATGTGATATGTGATTGCATGAATTGTGTTGAAGAATTGTGGTGTAAATGATGATGCACACGTGATGGTAATTCCCACCCCCAATGTTCAAGACATAGGTCACAAACTTGTGCACTCAGATTACTGAATGGATTGAGCCTTGCTTTGCAAATCTGACCCATGTTTGCATGAAGCTTCCCACACCTGGAATTACAAGATGTGCCTGAACCAGAAGGAATGTCAGATCTGCAAAACCGTGTCATGAGAAAAACCTGGAAGGAACCTCAAGATCTGCAAGTTGTCATGGATCTTAGTCATTCTCTCATATCCTGGAAGTTACTGTAGACCATTGGTTGGTTTTCAAGAGATGAAGGAACCTTCACGCACATTCAGAAACACATGAGAACAGATGATACAAAATGAGAACAGACGATACAAAATGAGAACAGACACGAGCAGCCTGTCAATTGTGTTGTAAAATCCTTGTCAGCATGTGTTTTTCTTCTTCAAATGGCGTTGTGAAGATCCTATACAATGCAGGCACATGGTGGGTGCTTGAGGAATTTCAGGTGCAGATGGAAGAGGTGACGAAGAAGATGTGCAAGGAAGAAATGCAAGATCCAGTTCAATGCAGGCACATGATGGGTGCTTGAGGAAGTTCAAGTGCAGATGGAAGAGTAAGTGATGAAGAAGGTCTTGAATGGATCATTGCCAGATAGATGCATCCGTGAAGACTTGACGCAGCAAATGGTAAAGGAAGGATTTGAAGCAGCATTGGTGAAGGAAGGGTTTGAAGAAGCAATGGGTCAAGGATTTTAACGGTCGCACCTCATCACTCTGTTCCTCTTCCAATGGGTCGAATTCCAAACTCGAGAGCTTATTCTGGGCGAAATCATGGCGCAAACAAAATCTGCTGCAAAACTTGGATCATCATCACATGTGTTCTGAGAAACACAGAAACAAGAGAACAAGAGAACTAGTTCAAACACGAAATCATAGAGATGTTCAGCAGCAGAAGAAGAAGGACTATGGAGTATGAGCAGCAGCAGCAGGAGGAGGAGGAAAAGGAGGAGGTAGCTGGATCATGTCAGCGCCATATTCTTCCATGAGGAAGGACACGAATGCACAAGTATGGTTATGGAGGAGGACAAGGAGCTTGGGCCTGCTGTTACAGTGTATCATCTACGGCATGCTGCTGGTGATGGTGAGGGCAGATCATCATCGTGATGCAGAAGAGTTGCATACTCTCCAACTACGACCGATGGCAATGGCAGACATGTACACCATCGTGTTTTACAAAGGACTGAAAACCACCAGCAGGAGAACAGCATCCATTCTCCAGCTGCGGTGTCTCAAGGGTTGTGAATATGTCCCAGGTATGTATGTATGTCTCGTATGTTCAACAGAGACTTGATCCATCCCCATTCTCAACCTTTCCATGGTTTAGGGCTGGCTAGCTTGCTGTTTGTGTGTGTGTGTGTGAGAGAGAGAGAGAGAGAGAGAGAGAGCATCATGCTTGATGATGAAGGTTTACTGTTGCATTCTCTCTTTTTTCTGCAGATATGGTTCGTTGCACACAAGTGAGACTTGGTGAACATGGAGTTTGGAAGTGCCGAGGAGACTTACCCAAACATCTTCGATTCCAGGACACCAGAATCTGTTGCGAGGTAGGAGAAATCTTGAGGAGTGAGATCAACTCTTTTCCTTTCTTTCTTTCCTTCAGCTACCCAATTCGTAGTTTGGAAATTGGCAGATCGGTACTTCTCACATAAACATAAGCTAATGGGTGATCATGTCCATGGGTGGGTGGGTGATGCATTGATTGCAGGGATTTGAGTCTGATGATGATGATGAGAACATTCTTGAAGGCAGCTGTGGTCTTGAATTTAGCATTGTTCTTTCAACTGGTATGAGCTTCTTCTTCTTCTCTCTCTGCTCTGCTCTGCTGCTCATCACGTGGTATGAACACTATACAGCAAGCAGCAGCAAGAACCTGGCTGCAGCAGATTATTGGCAACTGAATCCCTAATGTATCATACCTCTTGCAGGAGGGTGGCCAAACAGTGAGCATCTTCATCCTGGAGACAAGCACAAGCATTGGAAAGATGCTGAGGAATCTGAGGTACAACCAACACACAAATGGGCTGTTACAACTCTTTCTTGTGTCAAAAACCCCAACACTACTTCTAGATCCACCCACACACCCCCTCCCAAAAAAAAAACAACTCAGAAAAAATATTTTGATCTGAGAATTTCTCCGAATGCTGTTTGTCCCTTTGTTTCACAGGATCATGTCTTTTTCATTGTTGTTACTGCCAGTTTGTGTGCAGATCCGACTTGTATTAGATCTGTACTTAGCTCTTCCTGGACCTGAATGATGTTTCTTTCTCTGGGCTTTAGTACCTTTGAAAGTCTTGTGAATTGTTGGTGTTTCATCTGAAGTCCTTTTTTGTCTGTTCAGTCCTTAATCCTTTTCTTGCTCTGACTGTATGATCCTTTACATTCAATATAATTGTTTAAGAAATAGGCAGTGGTGGTGGTGGTCTTATGTGCAGGTGAGAGGATGGACTGCAAGCTGGTTGATAGTATTGGGAGTTATAGCATACTTGCTTTATGACAACTACCAAAACTGGCGTCTTGGTAGGAAGGGAGAATCCATAGGTGCACACCCAAAACCCACCTCACAAATGAATTTTATTAGTTATTCAGGGACATGCTAGATTGTTGGTTTTAGAGTATCAACATGTTATGACTCAGAGATTCAGCTTTCTCTTTAAACTTCCCGGCAGCTCAGGCAATGAGGTTTAAAAGCTTCCCAAATTCTCACAAAAGCTAAATTTCAAAGAGAAGCACAAAACCCTGAAATAAACATCATAAGAATTTCCACATTTCGTTCATGAGGTAATGCTGCAATTTTTTATTTTATACAAATTTTCTTCGCTTTTTGTTGTGACATGCTTGAGACTGTGGATTATTGACTACCATACCATCTGACCCTCACATCCATTGCCAAGAGCTGTATGTATGTCTTAACCTCCTGACAAAATGACAAATTTGTTAAGACTTGGGAACAAATTTACTCCAGTATTAGTTACATGTTGAGGTCTTGATGCTTGTTGTTTGGTAATATGCAGAATTAAGACATCATGCTCAGGTGTTGATAGATCTGATCTCCAACGCCAGACGCCTAAGCTGGACAGGAGGAGGACAGTCCCTTTCAAATTCAACCTCTAGTGGCAGCAGCCCTTGTAATTCACAGAAGTGAACAATGCACGGTATATGCCTCTATGCCATACATGCGCCTTTTCTTTTGAGAAGAGTCGTGGGGTGGGTAATACTGTGGCTTATTTCAACACTACATGAAATTGCACTAGTACCCAATGCAGTTTCTCAATCAGTTCTTGTACTTTCAGACACTCACTAGCTGTTTGACACAAGTGTTTTTGTATGGACTCAGCATTGTTGTCACCGACTCACTCTTTTTCTTTAGAAAGTTTCAACTACTGGTTGGATCTCCATTTGTGAAATTACCTGGTATCAGAGTCGGGGGGGGGGGTAGTGTGAATTTGCTTGCTTTGGGTTGCCATATCAGGTAGTGAAACAAAGTGCATATACAATTCCTTTACAAATGAATTGGATGTTTTCTGAATGTATTCCAAAGATATCCGAAACTGGATTTCTCTCTCTTCATATGATGAATCATCTGATATAATTTCATTCATTTTCTGGCACACTCTGACGTGCAGTGATTTGTTTTTGGGGGGGGAAATTTCAGCACGTCAGTGACAAAGAAAAGGAGCTGTGAATCCTTCAAAGGTATTTTTTGGAGGGAAAATGGCACAAAGTCGCAATATTTCGAGGAGAAAAAAAACACTGAATTTGCCAGATTTCAACCATAGCTAGTAGGATGTTGCTAGAATAGAGCGGGTCTCCAAAACAATTCTACTTTGGTGTCTGGCATGTGTAGCCAAACTTGGCTAAGTCTTCTTCTGGAGGATTGCTAGTCCACTTCACAAATTTGAAAACAAACCCTAAACCCTAAACCCCGACTCTTCAGAGCTCTAGAATAAGAATCTCAATTGAAAAATTACCACCACAAGGAAGGCTTCAAGATCTTACTCCCATTGTTTAGGAGGGAGAGGGATCTTACACCTACTCATAGGTAAGGTGTCAAGTCCCTTATGCCTATTATACTCTCACCCCTAAATAATGGGCGTAAGGGTCCCTCCTCATTTCTAGGAGGGATATTCACGAATATAAGGTGACCTCCAAACGCACTAGGAAAATTTTCCCAAGTGCCTTTCCATAATGAGATCAAGAACTCCATTGATATAGTGAAAATTGTTCCAATATTCACCCGACAATTTAATTGTTGCTCCTTTAAATTAGGAAAAAAATTCTGTTATTTCCTACAACAACCATTTGAATTATGTTAGAAACCAATTGAAAGAGGGTATAGGCTATATAGCCAAGGGAATTTTATTAATTAAAAAAAAAATTCAATTTTGTGATGTTGCCACTAGCCACACTGGCAATAATCCACAAAAAGAATTAGCCAAAATTGGCTACATCTCAGAGAAAAAACACAGGACAATTCAAGAATCCTGCTATATTTTGGCAACCTGCTGGAACTTGTTGTCTAAATATGGAAATTTCATAAAAGCTTTCCTGCAAATCTGGCAACTTGGCACATTTATTTTCAAAAAAAAAAATCCTTTGTATGATTTTTAATTTGTAATTTATTATTATTATTTTTTGTGGTATGATTGGCACTGAATTTTTTTTTCCCCACCAAGTGATAAAAACTTACCAAACAAAAAAAAAAACACTGGTTATAGCCTCTTCTGTTATGAATCAATTAGGGTTTATCTTGCTTGTGATATTTACAACTATCATAATACCATAGCAAGTTCAACATTATAGTGTTGAATAATTATTTGTTTTGAAAATTTCATTTTTGAAAACTAAGATATTCTAAAAATTCTCTATTTTCCTTTACAAAATTTTGATGTTTGAAAAAATGGTTTAAGAAAATCAATGTAATATGTGTCACGTGTTATAGAAGCTATTATTCATTGTTAAGTTTAATTTATGTTGTGATGTTATAATAATTATAAAGTTAATCACATTCATTCACAATAGTACTCAATAGAGTGTGCTAAATTAGCACAGTGGAAAATGTCTTGATCACCAAAGAATCCTTGCTGTTATGTGTTTATAATAATAAATTTTTTGGTATGATTTTATTTGAAAGGATTTTAAAAGAGCATGTTTGTATTAGATATTAGTGGTAATTTTGTCTCAACTCTTTTTGGCTTGGAAAATCTTTCTAGGAATCTTGAGAAAATACAAGTGTTAAAATTAAGTCTCATAGCATTTGTGACTATACTATAGTACCTTGCCATTTTCAACGCCAATTATTATTATTTGTGGAAATGTTGAAAAAAAAATAAAAAAATGAATAAATAAATAAATAAATGAATAAATAAATAAATTCCAAAGAAAAACGTTTTGTGAAGGAAAATAGAATATATTTGGGAATATTTGGATATATTATAATTTGTAACATGGAAATTTCAAAATTAATTAATTATTCAATAGACATGTGTTGAATCTATACCATGTATTACATGAGTCAAATATAAGTGTGTATACGCATTTTGGGTTTTTGGGCATTTCTATGTGGGGGGAGAAACATTGATACACATGTGTCAAACATGGACTTCTTGGATAGATTTTTTTTCACTTTTTTTCCTTGTAGCATGTTGAAACTTGGAACTAGTTGTTACTAGATTTAACAAGACACAATTAAAACATTTGCTTGGTTTTGATTTTCAAATTACTTTTGGAGGGAAAGGCTTTAAAATTTAGTTCTTGATAAAGATTAAGGTTGAGAGTTATTGTTTACACACAAGGACAAACTTAGTGAGTTGATAGAGAACAAAATAAAAACACAATGTGTAGTTTTAGAGTTCTATTGAATCATAGATTTTTATGTTTTTATTTTTGATTTCTGCATTTTAATACTACAGATGTTGGATATCTTAAATTTTGAATAAAGAAAAAAGTAGCATATTGTTAAGGAAACAATGAGTAAACTTTGAAACTATTGTGTTTTCTACTTGTAATAATTAAAACTTGATCACAGATTTTGATTATCAAGAATATTAATCTAGAATTTGGAAAATATGGAATAGGTACAATAATGAGATGAATGTGTGAATATAGTTTGAAAACTAATTTGAATGTTTTGGAACAATAGATTGTATGTGATTTAAGTGCTATTGTATGCATAATTTGTAGTGTTGTTAATAGGCATAGAGTAAATCAAAGTAAAATTTGCACCTACGATTTGGCAACCATTTTGGAGACAAATGTTTTTTTGAAGAAAAAAAACACTAAAAATATTGAGAGTTGTTTGGTTTTATTTGAAAGCATTTCTTTTTGTAGATGTCAAAATTCAAAAAAGAAAATATTGTCTTTAAATATCTTGATCTCTAAGTTTCTTGGAAGCAAAAGACAAAGGTCTAAATGGTGAAGTTGTAAAGAATAAAGTTGGAAGCATACGAAAAGTTGAAGGAAATTGAAGATTGATAGAACAATATGAATAAGATGGTGACTTGAAGTTGCAAAGGCATATGGATCAAAAAGCTTCGAGGGATGAAGCATCAAGGGATCTCATTTCAGAGTGGGTAGATACAAATTACCCAAGAACATAAGTGTATGATGATGCATAGGTGAATGTTATGGATGAAGCATTACCATTTCAATTGGATCATAGGAGCAAAGGAATTAGAAAAGAAAGAAGGAATTTAGAACATAGAAGTTAAGATTTTGTGGATTCAACAAGGTTGGTTCAAATTCTTTCTAGAATCTATGATTTTTGTAGAGCTATATGACATGGGATCACAAAATGTCCATAGATTGACAGTGAAGTGAGGGATGGATTTGTTAAACATGTGGGGCAACATATGTTGGATAGAAGTTTTGTAAAACAACCACATCCAAAATAGTCTAAAAGAAAGGATGCATGAAATTATTTTGGGTGAAGGATAATTTGTACAAAGTAGACCAATTATTCATAATTTTCCTATTGTGATTAAAGCAAAACCATTTTTTGTAAGTTTAGATTTTATACTAGAGAAAGTTAAACAAATGTTGTACAATTTAGAACTAGGCTATCTAGAAAATTAACACCATTATCAATAATGCCTAGAACAATGAGTGGGATACCTTAAATGCCAATCATTGTTTAAGAAAGACAACATAATATATTTGTGATGCTAGAGATAGTTGTATTGGCTTGTGAGTTTAGACAAAAGTTTGAACCATTGAGAAGAAAAAAACAATTTTAGAGTGGTGTATATAGGAAACCTAATTGTGAAATGTAGGTTGCAAGTATGAGGACTTCAACCTTTCACCTCCTTGAAGAAGGTTCAAGTATTTAACCATTGCACAACCATTCAATAAAAGTGAAAAACATTGATATCCTTTGGTTATGAATATTTTTTTTGTTAATTTATTGAAATTGTTTAACATAAATATATGCAATCTACTTAGCAACCTACTTAACCTAGTTATGCTACCTACCTAATCTAGCCTAACCTACCTACTTAAATACATTTTCACATGTAAAGTTACTTGAATACAAAAATTACATATTATTGAAATAAATAAAATATCAATTAATTTCAAAGTTAAAAAATTCAATTAAATGATTATTTTAAAAATAAATAAATAATCCAAGTAATTATATAAATGAAAATTTTAAAATAGTTATTAAAACAAAAAAGTTGGTCTATAACATATTGAAATATTTTATGTTTTAAAAAAATGAAATTATTATTTCAAATATGTAAAATTCAATCTGAAGTGATTATGATTACAAATAAAGATTAAAAATAAATTATATATTATAATTTATAAATTATATAATATCTGATGTTATGAATAAATAGATATATTGATTAATAAATAAAATTTAAAAAGTAAGTCTATTTTAATTAAATGATTATTTTAAACATGTAAAATTTAATTTGACATAATTTATGATTAGAGATAATAAGGATGACAAATAATTTAAAACTTAATTACTACATGTTTTAGATTACATTTTAAATAATGATTTCATTGTGATGTTTAAAACTTGATGGTTCTAGAACATGAAATGTCAATTGTTAAAAAATATTTTGAATAGGAATATTGGAAATATTAATATATTAAAAAAATAATACATTAAAAATTTAAATTAAATAAAAAATTTAAATCAAATCATGAAATTAAGCTATATTAAATGATCATAGGTAATTCAAAAATAGACATGTAATAATGCTAATATGTGAATGGATGTGATTAAGATAGGTAAATAGTTAGTTAAATAGTTACTTAAATGTCGGTACGTAATATTTATACCTACTTTACCTACATAACTTTGCTATTTTTTTATAACCTAATTATTATTTTAAATTACATATTTAGTTCAAAATTTAGTTACCTAGACCAACTTACATACATATACCTTTTTTTTAAAGCAATAAATCTTAGAAATTATTTAAATTATAAACCTAGTTTCCTTATAATGGAAAAAGGTGTTAAAAAATTTAGAGCACTAATTTTTTTATATTTGATAATGTACATATTCATTACATACATAGATAATATTTTAAATTCATAATGAAGATGACTATAATGGCTAGTTGTAATCACATGCATACTAAAATTCATGACTATAGTGGTTGATTATAAACAAGTAGTAATAACATAAATGACTATAGTCAGTAACCTTAGTAATGTAGTCATATTTTTGGTTAGAAAAGTCTAATAGTCATAAAAGACATGTCTTATATGATTCCATGACTAGGGTGAGGACATAATGGCAAAATGTTCTAGTCATGGATTCCACATTTTGGCATAATGTTCAATTATTGGCAATTGGGTTTAGATTAATTATGACTCATTATGAAGAAACCTATGTGATTATGTTTTAGTAAAATTACACCTTTAATAATGGATTTTTGAAATAAAAAAAATGCATTAATCAACTGATTGGATTGGTAAAAAATTGAAAGGTTCATATTAAATTTCATTCCAAATTAATTATAGTGATTCAATATGTGGTATAATATAAAAAATAGGCTTTTCTATGCAAAGTTTCCCACAAAAAGAAGAAAAATTCTAATGACAAACTTTTGAATGGCTAAATTTGAAATTTATCTTCATATCCTTAACATTGTTCTTTTTTTTTCAAATTTCAATTTGTTTTTGGATGTGCATTTATTTGAAATCATTACTTGGGCTCTTATAAATATAGATATTATTATTTTTTGATATATGGGCTTTATTAACATTTAATTAGAATGATATCATAAAAATGTAAAAGTTTAACAATGTAGAATGGAATTGTGTGGACTTTTTGTTTATCAAAAATTGAGCCACCATATAGTGCATTCACCTACTCATTTGGAAATTCATAATTAAATAAAATATACTCAATTAATTGATTAATAAAAAATGAAATGAAGCACCATTTATCATACCTTTCAAAATTACATTTAAAATGAAACCTTAAACATGTTTCAAGCTTGTGCTCTTGACCAAAAATTTCACTTGGAAAGTAGACGTTATTACATTCCTATTTTTTTAAAAATAAAATGATTAAAAATATCAAAGTACAAAATATTTTTGATCATTGCATTTAAGAATATCATGAAATTTTGATTTCCTTTCAAAGTCTATACAACTTGGTTAATGATTCATTAAATACTTATAATGAAAAGCCTTATTTGTATTGAAAACAATTCCTATATATTTCAAAAGTTTGACATAGGTTTAATAAAATGAAGATGCATGATGTTCTTAATGAGTCCACCCAATGATGCTTATGCTTGTTTTGGTGCTTCCCTTGCTTTTGTTTTATTCCCAACATGCTTCTCTTTTGTCTTGTGCCAATCTTGGTTTCATGACCAAGGCTAGGGTTGGGACAAAATATTCAAATAATTTAAACATTTGCCAAATGTTACCAAGTGGAAAACTACAGTTAATGATGAATACAATTCTTTTTTAAAAAAAAAAAAAAGTTCAATATTAAAATATCAATGTTATTTTGTCACAAGAGGTTTCTCACAAGAACTAGGATTAGATTATCATGAAACATTTAGTTTAACATGATAAAGAGACCTTTAAGTTAAGAGTTTTTTTTTTTTCTTTTGCGACCTTTTTAAAATTTGAAGTCCATCAAACGAATGTTTGCACAACTTTTCTTCATGGTCATTTGCTTGAAGGAATATTTATCAACCAACCTCAAAGCTATAATCAAAAGGGTTTTAAACATAAAATGTGTCAATTTAAGAAAAATATTTATGGATTAAAACAATCCCCTTGTGTATGGAACAAGTAGATGGGCCATTGGGCTCTTATCTTTTTAAAGACATGTTTTGTTATAAGTCAAGCTAGAGAGGCAAAGAGAAAGAGAGACTAAGAAAAATAGAGAGAAACAAAGGCAAAGAGAAAGACCGAGAGGTAGCAAGAGAGAGAGAGAGTCAAAGAGTTAGAAAGAGATAGAGATAGAGACTAAGAAAAATAGAGATAGACAAAAAGGCAAAGATAGAGACAAAGAGGCAAAGAGAGAAAATTCACCAAGTTGCAAAATGTTGCCACACAAAAAAAAACGCAAATATTTATGTACAATGAGTTGGTACAACATTTATTTTCTTGGGCCTTTATGTGGGCAACAATCTTTGTTGGTAATCAACCCACATTATTGCAACCCAAAGGTTACTTAAAGTTTTTTTGATAATTTTTGAATCTAAACAATGTATGCCATTTTTCAATCTTGTGATTTATCATCATAGATGTTCACCTAAGAAAGGTTTAACATTAATTGGCGAAAATATTTTAAAAATTGTTCAACTAGTAGAAAAGTGGTGGAAAAGTACCCAAAAACAAATATATGGTCAAATTATGGTGAATGTTTTCTTTAAAATAGATAGATTAAAATTTTGATGATTATTTTCTTTGAAACCAAGATATTTGTGGTAGAATATTCTTGGATTACTTTTATTTTATGGTCAAGTGGAAAACATTTGCCACATGAAAAAAAATGTTGGTCATGATGTGAATTATGTTATGGTAGTAATCATGGGCATTTTGGTTCAAAAGCCTACCAAAACTAAAATGATTCGAAATATAATCTAAAATCAAACATTCCTTGGTAAACAATTGTGTAAATTTGGTACATTTCGTAAGTTGCAATGTAATAAATTGGAATGGACACACATTGTGTAATTAAATAATGGTGATTTCAAATCTACTTCACACAAATTTCTTTAAGTTAAAGTGTAGTCAATACAAATCATGGGAACTATTCATATATGAAAAATCATTTATGAAAAGTGATGAGGGAGGAAACATGAAACTAATCGACTACATAATGTATTGCCACATTCATGTTGAAATAGAAGTAAGTATAAGTTTAGTTAATTTGAAGAGACATGTAAAGACATTTAGTAAAGGAACACACTGGTTCCCAAGAGTTGATTCTTGAACAATTTAAAGAATAAGGTGGGTGAAACTCTAGAAGAATGCTTTGGGTTTTTCGGTTGGTAGGCATTTGTCAATAAAAACTTTATTTTCTATTTTCTTTCTTGAGTATCATTTTTTTCTACATGGTATCAAAGCTTGGTAGGTTTTAGGAAACTATAAAGCTTTCCTAGTATCATCAACCATGGCCAATAATGGGCTTGAACATTTAATTGAAAGATTTGATGGTAGTAGTTACCAAACATGGTCCGTTCACATGGAGATGTTTTTCCATCAAGAAGAACAATGGGACCATGTCAATGGTTCTATTATTAGATGAATGGATCTTGCAAATCAAACTATTTGGGACATTAAGGATGCAAAAGCAAGAGCTAATATTCTTTTGTGTATGAAAAATATTCAATTGGTCCACGTTAAATTGTTAAAAACATCAAAAGAAATTTGGGATCAAATTAAAACTAATTTTTAGACAACCAATGTTGTTAATAAAAATTATCTAACAAGAAAATTTTATACATTAAAGTTGGATGAGAGAGATATTGTTTGAGGCCATTTTGATAAATAAATTACTATTTGTTAGATGAGTTGATTATAGGAGGAGGGAAAATAGTTGATGCTAATGTTACTGTAGCACTTTGGGTTCAATGCCCAAATCATATATGAATGTGGTTATGGTCCAAATGGCTTGGGTGGGTACTTTCCATGAAGCATTAAATCTCTTATTGGAAGAAGAAACTAAAAATGTGGAACTATATAAAGGGGAAAATTTTACATTGTATAATAAGAATAATGGAGTAAATTTTTATAGGCCAAAAAGACCCAATTTCTTCCATTTTGAAAACCCAAATTGAAAATCAAATAGAAAAAATAAAAATAATGGACCAAAAAAACCTTTGGGAAATTGTATATAGTGCAAGCTACAGGGCATCAAATTAAAAATTGTCAAAAAAAATTACAAATGAGAAAAGTCACAATGCGGTTGAAATTTCTTTTCAAATGAAACAAAAATACCCATGCCTCCAACAAGGTAAGGTTATTTATAGCCTCTTTGTTAACATCTGATTTAAACAATAATAAATTAAGTTGGGTTGTAGATTTCAATGCCACTTCCCATATGATGAACAATACAAATTGGTTTACAAAATATAATCCTCATCCAATTGAGGCCTATGTGTACCTTGGTGATGATGTACACCATAAAATACATGGTAGTGGGAAAATTACAATTAAATTAACAAATGGAGAAACAAAACACATTCTTGAAATCTTACATGTACCAAGTTTGACCAAAATTTTGATTTTTGTCCCATAAGCTACAAATGCCAAGTATTTCTTTACCTTTACCCTTAACAATTATAACATTCAAGATAAATGCAATTAGATTATTACAATTTGTGAAAGAGAAGGCAATTTATACAAATTAAGCACTTTGGTCCTTTATTCTATTGATGCTTCACCTTGCATTGATACAACAATTCAAAACAATCCAAATATAAGAAATCATGATTTATGGCACCAAAGACTAGGCCACATTGATGTACAAAAGATGAAACTAATGCATGCAAACAACTTGTTAATAATTTAAAATTTGCATCTTTTCTTGAAATTTCATTTTGTCCAAGTTGTGTATATGGTAAACAAACAACATCACAAAGTTACAAGCTTCATGGGTTTGTTCCAAATTCATGCAAAATTTATTGTTTCATAGGTTTGTATAATTTAAACACAAATGTCATGCATTATTTAAATGATTTTCATATGTAAACAACACAAATAAACATACGATATCCATCTTGAAACAATATGAATAGGCATATGACATTCATGTCTAAACAATGCACATGACATCGATGTTCAGATGATATAAAGAGATGAAAGATGTTCATATCCATTTCATACAAACCTATGAATAGTAAATTTTGCACAACTATTATTGCCAAATCACATTTTATGAAGTTTGTGATGAAAAGGCAAAATTTCAACATCCGGAGGACAAAGGGCTAATTTCATGCTAGACCTTGTGCATTCAAATGTTTATGGACCAATATAAACAAAATCATAGATTGTGGGTTCAAGAATTTCTTATATTGATGACAAATCAAGAAATTAATGTATATTCTATGAAATATAAATATTAAATTTTTGAATATTTCAAAATGTACAAAGTTGAAGAAGAAACCTTTTTAGGAAAGAAAATTAAAATAATTTGAAATGATGGCAGGGGTGAACATTTTTTAATCAATTTATGAAATTTTGTAAAGAAAACAAAATTATCAAGCAAATGACAACAATTTATATTCTAGAACAAAATGGAGTAGTTGAACACAAAAAAAAACCTTTGTTTGAGAATGTGAGAAGTATGACAAACTTTGCTAAACTTCTGAATTCCTTTTTGGTAAAAGTTGTGTCTACAACCAATTATATTCAAAATAGGGTACCTATTTTTGATTTGGTTGGATTAATCACTTTAAAAGATCAATGAATGGATAGAAACAAAACCTTCCTTGCCTCATTTAAGAACCTTTGGATGTGATGCATATGTGCACATACCCAAAGAGAAAAGACATAAAATGGATGTGAAAAATCAAAAATTCATTCTAGTGGGGTATAATGATAATGCTAAGCTCATAGATTATACAATCCCTCTTCCAGGACTTCAATTATTAGTAGGGATGTCATATTCGATGAGGAATTTCAATTACAAAACATAATGGGAAATGGGTCCACTAATAAGGCCAACCTATTTCAATGATGAATGAAAATAAACAACAAACAAAGTGAATATATTTGGCATTTAATTGAAAACTTGGGGAGGTCATTCATATATTTTAGGAAACACATGAAGCAAAAGGATATTTTTTAATATGCTATGAAATAATTGCATATTTTTAGCATATTATAGTTATATTCTAAGTATTTTTTCAAAATATCCTCAAAATGAATTATTGACACCTTATTTACATTTAAATGAATTATAATTTTTATTTTTTTCAATAAGTTGCAAGCACCTTGTATGTTTCTAAAAAAATGGAAATGACCTCCCCATGATTGAGAATTACTAAGAACCTTTAGTAATACCACCTACCTATGTACCTCACACTATAAACCCTATAGTAATCCCACAATCTCAACCTTAAAATGAAGTAATTTTTCAAGAATTGCCTTGGACACCTCTTCAAACATACTAAATTTAAGAGTTAATGTTTTTCAAAATCACCACGAGGAAGACCCTTTTGACCATATGGATGATGCAAATATCTTTGACCATGGTGATACAACATCAACAATAGGAGTTTGATGGTAATCTAAACTTGGAAACCATCTCAATGGTTCCAAGATTCAATAAATTATGAATAGCTACTCCAGTATCTATTGAAATAAACTAGGTAAAATTAGAAACCTTAAGTGAAGCTTTGGAATGAAAAGATGTTAAAGGATGGCATGATGTTGTACAAGATGAATATAATTCATTAATTAAAAATAAAATTTGGACATTCACCAAATTACCTCCTAGTAGACATGCCATTGGTTGTAAATAGGTTTTCCATATAAAATTTAAAAAAGATGGTCAAGTTGACAAATACATGGCCCGAGTAGTAGTAAAATTAATTTCTATAAGAAATTTTATGGCCCTTGTAGCTAAATATGATTATGAAGTCCATCAAATGGATGTGAAAAATTGCCTTCTTAAATGGTGAACTCAAGAGAAAGAGATATATATGAGACAACTTGAAGGCTTTTATGAACTGATAAGCATAATCTTGTTTGTAAACTAAATAAAAGCTTATATGGACTTAAACAAAGTCCGTGAGCTCGGTATGCCCATGTAAACACCTACTTATTACAAAATGGTTTTGAGTAAAATATGGTAGACACAAATGTGTATGTCAAAAGAGCGGGAACATTGTTTGTGGCCATAGCCTTATATGGAGATGATTATATAATTGTCACCAATGATCATAAAGAATTATTACCACAAACAAAAGCTTTATTGTGTGTAGAATTTGATATGTCTGACATGGGAGAAATAAAATACTATATTGGTTTTCAAGTTAAAAGGAATCATGAACTTTGTATTGTGGAATTTAACCAATTTAAATACATAGTGATGCATTAAAAATATTTGACATGGAAAATTGTAAACTAGTTTCCACACCACTAGAATTAGGTTCAAAATTAATTAAAGACCAATCTCTTAATTTAGAATTTTCACAAAAAGAAAAAATGGTTGAAATTCCCTATAAATCAATAATGGGGAGCCTAATGTATGCAATCATCTATACATGACTAGACATTGCATTTGCTATGGGAGTAATATCACAACATTTGGCTAACCTTGGAAATGCCCATTGGTCTATAGTAAAAAGGATCATATGATACCTTATAGCAACTTCCAATTAGGGGTTGCTCTTTAAATGAAAATCACCTCTACCTCCTTTACCCAAACCTAATGAAATGTGTTATGGGTACTCTGATGTAGATTGGGTAAGTGACATTGACACCATAAAAATCCACATTTGAATATGTGTTTATTATATGCTCAGCAACTATAAGCTGGACTAGCAAAAGGCAAAGAATGATCGCTCTATCTTCCACTGAGGTAGACTACATGGCCTATACCTTGACATCAAAAGAAGCAATGTGGTTTCATCAACTCATATGTGACCCAGGTGAAGAACAACTTGAGTCTATTATCATTCATGGATAATCAAAGTGCCATTACATTGGTTGAGAATCCCAAGTTCCATTCACGTTCTAGCACATTGAGCTCCAATTTCATTTTATATAAGCCAAATTTTTTTCTAGTGAAATCTAGCTTCAATATTGCTCTATTGGAAAACACAAATTTTGTACTATGAAAATTAGAATAGTGTTTTTTCCACATATTAACAATGAATCAAACTTATCCCAACTTAATAGGAGTGTCGAAATATAAGTTGGTATAAGTTTAGTTAATGTGAAGAGACATTTAGAAACACTTAGTAAATGAACACATTGGTTCCCAAAAGTTGTGACTCTTGAACAATTTAAAGAACAAGGTAGGTGAAACACCTCACCAGGAATGTTCTAGGTTTCTTGGTTGAAAGGAAGTTGTCAATAAAAACTTTATTTCCTATTTTCTTTGTTGTGCATCTATTTTTTTCTTCAATTCATGCTCAATGTATGTTACCTGATCCCTTCAAAATCTAATTGATAATTTTCCCAAAGTTATAGATTCTATCTTTCTAAATTAGACTTGTAAGACCCAGTTTTAATCATCTCCCAAGTAGTAAGGTAGTTGGTATATTCCATCTATGAAGGAAGGTAGTTTGTTTTGTATTGTAGTTATGAGATCCACTAAACCAAGATGCTTCAGATTGTGTTCTTGGTGTCTTTGGAAAGCTCTCAATGAGGAGGGTTGCATGGGTTTGGTTTCCTGATGTTTCAACTTGTGGTGCAAAAGTTCTTGATTATTGAATGATTTTTTCACTGAAAATTAATTAAATCGTGGCTGAAAATTTAGGAGGGATTGGAATGTGCGATTAGTGTTGTTGGAAAGATCTTGATGAGGAGGATTTAATGGAATTTATTTGGTAAGATTTGGATTCAGAATGTGGGAGATATTGATTTTAAAGTGATTTTTGCCACTAAAAACTCAAATAAATTCCTAAAAACCAGGTTTTGGAAGGAAATATCAGTTAAGAACGTGGTAACACTTGAAGGCTTACCATTCAATTCAAGCATGATTTCCTTTCATATTTGGCTGTTCAAAAAATCGATACATACATTGCAAAACAATGTTCACATGTTGAGTTTCCCTATTTTGTAATGGGTTCACACTTGGGCCAAACTAGTGAAAATGGTATTCCAATCTGGCCAGGGTCATCAAATGGTTTTCCTATCTGATGGTTACTAGAGTGGTTTTCTTTTTTGTTATCATCTGGTTTTCCTATCTGAGGGCTATCAAAAGCTTTTCCAATTTGTTCATCACTAGATGGTTTCTCTGTTCAATAGTCATCAAAGGGGTTTTCTATTTGATAGTTCAATAGTCATCAAATGGGTTTTATATTTGATGGTCACCATATGGTTTTCATATCTGATAGTCATGAAATGGGTTTTCTATATGGGTATTTTTATCCAATGGTCACCAAATGGGGTTTCTAAATGGGGTTTCTATCTGATAGACACTAGATGGTTTTCACATGTGGATTTTTTTAATATGGGTTGTCTATCTGATCGTCATCAGATGGTTTTCATAACTAACAATCATCAAATGGGTTTTTCTATATAAGTTTTCTATCTGATGGATGATCACCAGGTGGTTTTTCATATCTGAGAATCACTAAATGGTTTTTCCTAAACTGTTTTTCTATCTTCTATCTTGATGGTCACCAAATGGTTTTTCATATCTAATGCTCACCAGTGTAGTATGCTTTGTTTAAGCCCAAGACAATAAATTATGAATTTGTGTACAATAGCATTAGATCTGCAGCTCATCATCAAAAATCAAGATTGTAATTCAATTGTCAAAAGATTAGAAATTTGTGCTGTCAAGTTCTCACTAGACTGCATCAGGTCTGTCCACAAGGACTCGGACGAGTCTGACAAATGCTTATTGTCGTTGAGACTGTCGTCGTTTTGGAGATAACCAGAGATCAGGTCATATACTGATCCATCCGCACTGCTTCCGTTGAGGTAGCTGTCGATGTCGTCGGTCTGGTCTCCACCATCCTCATCTCTTGCTGCTGCTGCCGCCTCTAAGGTGCGAGCCCAGTCGTCGTCGTCGTCGCTGCCCGCCGTGCAGCTGGTACTAGTACTGTCCGTGGACCCTCGACCTTCAATGCTGGTCTCTAGTTCTTCTTCTACATCAGAGCTGCCACCTTGGGTAATGGTGGTGGCGGTGACGGCGGTGGTAAACACTTGTTGTTGTTGTGAGCTGCATCCTGTAGTTGGGATGATCTGCCATTGGTCACGGGACCAACTGGTTTCGGCAGCTGCTGTTGTTCCGGCATTTGTAGTTGTGGGTGTAGCAGTGGTACTAGTATTCACGGCGCTGGACAAGACGCGGGAGTCATGATTCTCAGTCGCAACAACAGCGCCGGCGGCGGTGGTCACAGCCTTAATCTTCATTCTCTGTAGTCGCTTCCTATGATGAACTGCAGAACCGGCGTTGCTGGAGCTGCTGCACGTGTGCTCGCCTACATACGTAACTTCAAAGAGTGAAGGATCCTCGTCTGTGGGTTGCACCGTCTTCTTCGCATTGCACTCCTTGACACTGCACTTGTAATATCCTCTGTTGCACAAACCACCAATAAATTGTTCACAGTTGGTCACATGATCAGCAAGAACCCAATTCTCCCCGTACCTCTGAAATCGATAAAAAAGGACACTAGATTCAAGTTCAGGAAAAGTTTGAGATGACTTCAAAATCAGCAGTTGAGCTAGTGCAGCAGCAGCTATGAGATCCATGAAGTGTGTAATAGACCAGTGAGAACTGATCTTGAGGACTTGGGGAAAATTTTCAAGCTCATCAGCCATGGCGTACCTGCAGAAGTTTGCGTTTTGAATAGCCTTATTGCCATACTTCTTCCAACCCCGATGACCATCATCTGGAATACCCTTCTTCTCCTCGTCTCCTAGACGCTGGTATTGAACTTCTGAGTACTTGTGCTCTACTTCCGCACTCGCCTGCTGATCTCTGCAGCACAAGTCCATCATCTAAGTTCTCAGGGACCATTCGTGAGCCAGCCAGCTGCTTGAAGTATCATGCCTAGCTAGAAACACTAGATCAACATCTCTACTTCCAGAATCCAAAGCTGGTCTTGTGAACTACCACAATTCTTCAGAAATGCTTTTCATCCAGCTTTGAGATCAAATGTCTTAGACCCAATTCAGTTCTTGTGAACCACACAATTCACAAATGCTTTCTCCTTTGACACTGCTGATCAGTAGAGCTCACACATGCGGGTATGCAGGCAAATACCTCTCGCGCTTTGCAGGACGGATTGGGTTTCCAGTCTTCAAGGAAGCACGCTTAATGTAAGAAGCTGCTGAGGCCTCGGGAACGGTTTGTTCCGAGTTTTCAGTTTTTCCGCATGTCGCCGCGAGCTTAAATGCTTCAGCGCCGGCAGCAGCAGCGCCGGAAAGCTGATCATAGCTCCTTATGGGTGCATCATGAGGTGCCGCGTCCAGTGATCTGCACGTCGTCGATGAAGGCATGCGGCTTTGTCCAGATTGAAGATGATGCTCTTGTGTGAGTACCGGATCCGCAAAATTGCCGGACAGAAACAACTCTTCTGATGCATGAACAGCGGGCCATGGGTCTGTTGAATCCATGAGCAGCTGCTGAGGCATTGGCACCACGTCCCCTGAATGCAAGTTCAGGGACTCTGATGTCAAGACTGATTGATCACCTGCAGCACAAAACCAACAGATCATGTTAGCACAAATTGTACATGACCAGCTGCTTCTTGCAGAATTGATGGGAATCTCTTTCTCCGGTGCCAAGTTTTCTGCATAATTAGGTCCAGGAATCTAAGGTACCTGCTGCTGTTGCAGTTGGAGCTGCAGCCGAATTTGGAATATTCATATGATCAATGCCTGCAAACAGGTAGCTGCTCAAGGGACTTTCTGCAACTGTACTGGGTCCGGATCTACCTGCACTGAAGCAAGAGAAGGGCTGCTGGCCTGCAGTGAAAGGGTGAGGCGAGGACGAGAGATTTTCCTGTATGAGAGGTACGTGGAGGGGACTCAGAGGCGTGTGTAGTTTCAGCTTTGATGAGGAAGAGCTGATGCCAGGTGCTGGCGCCTGCTTCACAACACTACTAGTCTGGGTCATCCGCGACTCCGGCTTGATCGGTAAATTTTCATACTTGCCGCGGAACCTCATGGCAAGCTGCCTGACCCCCGTCGCTGATGAATCTGTCACTAGCGTTGCAGCTGGAGCAGTCATTGCTGGATCCACACACGACGGTGCAGACGTAGTTTGCGACAAAATCTCCTTGAGACGACAGAGAGCAAGGTGGCTCCAATCCATGGAATTCTCCAGCTTCGCCTTCAAAGTTCTGAAAACTATGGGTGGGATGATACAGACCTGATCACAGTTGACATTTTCACCACTAACACCTGGTAATTGATCTCGCATCTGCATCACTGTCGAAGACGATAGACCCAACTGACGATCCTGATCAGATGAATGCAGCATTAGCATCCCCCACAAATCTTCCTGGTGTATTATAGCTCTCCTCAGCATCTCCTCCACCTTCTCCACGCACTGCTCTTGACTCCAATTTCCGGCTCCTAATCTCATCATCCCCTCCCTAAAATGATCCATTTGTCTATTTGCACCACAAAGTTCAGGTTTTCTCGTAAATTGTTGATACTCCTGGACTAATAATTCCCGCCCAAGTAAGCTTTTTGTTTTTTGGGTTGTTTTTATGCAGATGCAGATCAAGGTCCTTTGAGTCTTGGGCATGCGGTTCTGAGCTCTAGTCTCTGTCTCTCTTCTTCTTCTTCTTCTTCTTCTTCTATCAATCTATAGACTTGATGTCTGAGACCATGACGAGCGTGGAAGAATTGTGAGCATCATGCCATGCTGCATCCGCCACAGCGTTCCTTCAATTGTGCTTGAGGAATGAATACCAGCTGAAGCAGCGATTGTTGTTGCAGCATGAAGAAGAAAGGATTTGTAGGCAGGTGCTTGCAAAGAGAATGCGGAGGCGGGCGGGCGTGCGGGAATCGGGAAGAAGCGTGGAAGCTTGTGTGGATTAGAGCACCGAAACTTTTCTAGGGCAAAGTCCGGTGGTCCGTGACAGGAAGGAGAGGGAAAAATAGCACGCACCAGGACTTTTCCTAGTTTAGTGTGCATGGATTTTGACCCCAGAGCAAAAGTTAAGTGGGGTTTGTATGTACATGAACGTGAAGGCCGTGTTGTCAGACGCGCATCTGCTCCGCTGAACCAGCACCTCCACCAAACCAAGGTGGACCATGGTTTTTCTTGTAGGTACCTACTACCTACCTTCTTCACCCAGGACAAGTTGGACTAGGGTTTTCCTACTTACGTCTCTCTCTTCTTGGTCAATGTGCAAGCATGCTAAAGTAACCCATCATAGATTCTTTGTTTTTTTTTAAAAAATTGAAAATAATCATAAAATAAGTCTTCATGTGTTTTTGGAATTTTTAAAAGTTTAATGATCAATATATGTTAGGATTTTTTTAATGATTTTAGTATAATAATATTGTGTTTTTAAAAAAAAATTGTATTTATATAAATTTTAGAAAATGCAAGTACGTCAAAGGTAAGTGTTTTGAATTGGTTTCAAGTTGATGACACTTTTAAAACATATTAACTATTTTCAAATTTTCAATAATAAAGATCATGTTTTTCAAATTTCTACTTTTAAAATTTCAAAACTTTGATGAAATTAGGTACAGCCCAAGAGAGTTTGATCCCAATTGAAGAAAATTACAGTGGGGAATTTTTGTGTAGGGTAGCAACGACTTAGGGCTGGGGCATTAGCTGGTGTAAGACTTGACTCATTATTTACTACTAAAAGTTTAAACACCCTGATACCCAATGGGTACCAACCAGTTGGGTATCACATTCAAAATTTAAAATAAAATAAAATAAAAATGTGGGCATCTCGGAAAGCAAAATGCCCATCTCTACAAGCAGCAGCAGCAGCTTATGTATTACAAAAAAAAAATGTGTGCACATGTGGGGAATGGGGTAGTTTGGCAGCTTTGACAATTTAATTAATTATCACATTTCTCAAAAAAATTATTTTTTGAAAGAGAGTACAATTCTGTGAAGGAAAGTAAAGAATCTTCCAAAATATCTTATTTTAGACTCAAAAAATTCATGATAAATAAATAAATAAATAATTGGCCAGGCATGTGTTGAAGCTGCCCCCACTGGGGTACTACAGTAGGCATCCATGTGCATGGACTTCTGCAACACTGTCATGTATGGAAATCAGCTCATTTATACAGGCCATTTGCAGAACTGACCAAGGCTCCAGCATACTGCATTGTGCTAGTAAAAATGTACCTGTTATGGTCTTTCCTTCACTCACACATCCCGCTATTGCAGTACCACTTATCACACATTCCTCAGGGGTTTGATGATGCATTCTTAAAGCTCTAGAAGCTGAGTCCAGTATATTTGTGTGTGCACCACCAGTGTTGTCGGGTTCCAGGTTTTGAAGAGAAGCTGTGAAGAAGCTCTGGTCTTTCATAGTTTTGATTGATTGGTTTTGGTATTGACAAAACCTCTTCTCCAGTTCCAGCTAGTTTCAAACAATCTTTAATAGAATGCACATTGCGTTAGGTTGTTGAGTCCAATGTTTTCCACGGTCCTAAACTTGTAGTTGTTCCACTCTTTAAAAAAAAAGAAAAAGATTCCAAACCAAATTCTTCTCTACCAAGCTACACCAGCCTTTTCTTTGACTCACAAAATTTCAACAAAGTATGAAATCAAAAATCAAATAATAAACAATGAAGTGTTTTTGAAGGTTTCCAATCCTAACAAGGGAGGACAGAATCATACACACATCAGTGCAATCAAAGTCTGTTCTGGTTCAATAGATGCTCTACTGGTCCGTGTCAAATCATATAATCTAGTTAATTGTCTCGTGTTGAAAATTATAGGCAGACTTGATAATAGGTATAGTAGGTGAACTGTTAAGAAGATAACACTTCAACACTAATTACATTATTTTCAAAAAATGTTGACACTTTTTGGAAATTATTATTTACAAAAGGACAAGATATTGTTGAAGGAAAATATTGAATCTTCAAGAGCACTCTATTTGTCAACATGAAAATTTCAAAATTATTATTTCTTTGACAGACATGTGTTGAAGTTGCCAAGGTACTTGGGTATTGTACAGACTTAGCATCCCAACTTCTTGAAGAAGGCATTACCCAAGCCAATGCTACTGAAAGAAGTTTTAAATCGATGGTTGTAGTGATTTTTTCTGTTTTCAGTTTTTGTCATGTAGCATCATGAGCAATCATCACCAGAAATATTTAGCATTTTGAAAAATGTTCCAATTACATATAGTAAAGAATGTC
>Ga0116229_10000703_pt1 | contig 47490 bp, 43 predicted proteins | sample S1TSphgellanicum_3_FD_87313 | JGI IMG/M metagenome (GOLD analysis project Ga0116229, IMG submission 87313) | Host-associated microbial communities from peat moss isolated from Minnesota, USA - S1T2_Fc - Sphagnum magellanicum MG | ecosystem: Host-associated > Plants > Peat moss > Unclassified... | reverse complement strand
TTTGAGTTTTCAGTTTTACAAAGGAATTAAAATTATCAATTCTGATTTGCTACTGGGAGTTATTCTGAATCAAATTTGTAGCTACATTTTATCATCCTTAATCTGGTTTTTTTGCTAAGAAGTGTTATTTTAAATCTAATTCATAGCAACATGCTATCTTAGGGAATCGAACCCTGACGAGAAAAGGCCTAGCCCATTCCAACATAAAGTCTAGTCTCAAAAAAAACTCATTAGTCAATAATTATATAGAATGTAATGCAAAGAAAAATCCTTGTAAACCCAAAGGAAAAGGTTGGATGTACATTCCAAAGAACCATACATCATGGAAACAAAGGCCAATATCTTCACTTTGCTAATCAAAATACAACCAACTAGTTGTTGCTCCCTACAAACCATATTAAGATTCCAAATCAATTTAACATACCTCAATGCCCACATTACTATCTATTATCCAAAAATCCAAATGCTAGACAAGTATTACAAATAAAAGAAAGATAGATATTAGGAAGGATACAAATGAAAAAATAGCTTGCAAGTTGATAGTAGCTCAAGCATCAACCTTTTGCACCGTATCGAATTTTGTTGTCTTTCCAATTTTGAATAGCTACTCCAAAAGGAAAGTTCTACAAAATGAAGAACTTTTGGCTTAACATATGAATGACAAGTTCCAAATGCATGGTTAATTGATTTTGTAATTTTGTTTTCATGAAGTTCAACATAGAAAATCAACGTTCATTTTCAACAAAACCAATTATTTGCACAATAGCAAGTTCAGCCAACTTAACATACTTTAGGATTTTATTTTACAAAATTTGGGAAAAAGTAAAGGTTTTCCACAACTTAATGACTGGGTTGACATCAAATTGTTTTTGCATTGCCAACTTAGCATTGTTTGTCATGTTAAACATAAATCGAAATCTTTAAAAGTCAAAAGTAGTAGTTGAAAACAAGATAAGAACCCATATCTCATCAAGTCTTACATGTTTAGGTTGATAGAAGGTCGTTTTGATGATTGCTGAATGAACATTGAACCTTTTTTATGTTATGGTTACAACCAATATTGTGAGTAAAGAATACCCAATGCATCCATAAAATCTTGAACATGGAACCGACCTTGTAATTTTGTAATAAGTTAAATGGTAGCTTTTTGACATTGTTGTTTTACATATGCAACAACATTTCCATATACCTCCCCTATAACAAAAATCGATGCCCCAATTTGATTTAGAGATGTTGCCCACATGTGTTGCCACATGGAATGTATCGCTTCTAACATCGGCATCATTGTATTCAAGCCCAATAAAGTTCCCACGTTAGTCAACAAAAACAAATTATATTTAGCAAAAGGTACTATGAGTGCATCCAAAGCCATTTTCATGAGAAGAATGCAATATTTAAACAAGCCACATTTGACAAGACTAATCATAGAGATCCATCTTGTTTTAATGTTCCATAGAATATTGTTGCCCTTAATTTTCATTATCTCTATTAGTTAGGTAAACTCCAAATGTTTTTTGGGGCTATGATTGAAATAAACATACATGCATTGTAATAGATTTTTAATGCAAAAATTCAAAGGTAGGTTGAAAGGGTTTATATTGTGTGTAATACAATGTACACCAATAACAAATGGAACATATTGATGTTGGATCTGGACTGTCACTCTCAATCTAAAGCCTTGGAAGGTGCTGACCCCATCAACACTAAAACACACCAACTTTGAAGCCAAATCTTCTTACTTCAAATTTCTTTGTGTCATCAAGGAATTCATGATCAATAAAATCAACCTATCAACAGTAGATTTAAAAAGTGTTTGTTACACATTCAATAATAATGATATTCAACCCTAATCCTACGCAATGTAGCCATGCACACTTACCCAACTTGTGTTATCCATGGTTGTGACCTCATCGTAGGTAAGAAAAATAAAGTTGGAATTTTGGACAACAAATTTAGTAACCTTTAAATTTTCATTTTGTATGTATTTTGTAATTTCGCAACCGGCCCCATCAAACCAATGTTTATTGGGATTAGATCAAAACTTCAAAAATTCAGACAACGGCTAGAAATCTTCATAATTAGTCATTGGTATACATTTATTCAACAAGTTGAAAGTTGCAAATTGAACAAGTTTTTGCTTGTCCTCCACTACCTTACCACTATTCAGCTATTAAAAAACAGTTGGTGTAAAAAACTAAATATAATAGATTTCATTTTTAACATGCATACATTCTGGATCCATGATCCACTTACCATTAGAACCCTTCTTTTTACCTACATTTTTTCAATAGAATCTCACTTAACAACCAAATTTTATTCCCTTCTTTCAATTTTGGTACAACATGACATCCCACAACAAAACCCAACCCAACATCATTAAAAATGGGTTTTGCCCATGGTGTTTTTGTAGCCTAGATCTCTTGAAATTTGTAGTTAACATCAACAACATTTTTATGCTTTTGGGGAGAAACACATTCATTGTCAATATCTATGACAATAGTTTCAAGTAAGGCATCTAGATCTAAAACAAATATTTTAGGTGAAGAAAACTATAGTTAAAGGGCATGAGGAAAGGTTTTTTGCTCACCATTATTGTTGGATTCAAGTACGTTGCAAGAAACATGGCTAGAAGTGGGGGGTATGAGATTTTCTATAGGGATTTGAACACCAAAGAAATATTTAAACTTGAAATTGTTTAATAACATTAAATGAGCCATGCTTTAAAGAAAATCAACAAGCAAATTAACTAACAATAAAACCTTGATTCAAACACTAGTCAGGACTTAGGACCAAAATTTTTACTTCAAATTTTTGTAATCATTATGACCAATGCACGATGATTTCACAATCATGGCATGGTGAAGAGTAACTTGTTACACAAATCTAAATACTTGTGCTAATAACCAAAAACCAGAAATCATTTGCATCCAAATCTAAATACATGCACCAATCGTAATGAAACAAAACCCAAAGTCACTTGTGCTAGTCATGATGAAACATAACCGAAATAATTTGCATCGAATAGATGTTACAACTATCACTCATAACATACATTGTGTAATGTGCACACAATGTGCATTGCGCACACACAAAGTCACAATGCAAAACCTCAACAAACACACATCAACACATCAAGGAGAAAATAAATCATTTGAACACATTGAAATATAAGAAGTGAAATGAAAGCACAAGTGCATTCGAACTTTAAAGGTTTAAAAACTTCCTAAATGTGCAAAGGTTTGGTTGCAACTCACAAGTTGAAAGCGCTAAGCTCAAAACTTTAGCCTCCGACAACTTTCAAACACACAACTTTAATTTGCGACTAATTATAATGTTGTTAATCATGATTCACTACTCAATGGCTCATTGCTAAAGTTTCGATATGAACTATTTTCACTAATGAAAATAAACAAAAATGCCAACTCCAAGTTGTCGAGCCCCAACATTCCTTGTTGAAAGCTTCAAGATTCAAAATGCACATTGCACAATGTTAATAGTTAGTATTTATGAGAATCTAGGCATGGCGAAATGAGATTTTGACTTAGTGTTAGTTGCGAAATCAACAAATTACAAGCCTAAGACCTAACAATCAATGTTGATCTTAAATGAAGGTTGTGCAAATTGTCATTTCTTGGGAGGGGGGGGGGGTTGGTGAAAGGGCAATGTGTGCCTTATTGTTGTTTTCATCATCACAACATTACAAAACCAGGGGTTCTTTTTATGAAATTGGGGAAGGGGAAAATATATATATTTGTGGGATTCATCGGTTCACATTTTAGGTAAAGAAAAAGTGAAATTTTGTTAAAAAAAAACATTGGTATCCATTATGTGTGATTTTAAATATATTAATATGGCAAATAATTACATTTTGAAATTATATTTGTGTTTTAATAATTTAATATGCAAATTGAAATATGCATTTTAATTTTTGTGAGATATTATATAGTTTATTTATTAAAGAAAATTTGAAATTTAATTTCAAAATAAACCTTTGTTTTTCCCCTATAAAATGTCATGACTAATTTTGCCATGCTTTTGCGTCAAATTTTGTTTATATTTTATCTCCAAAAAAAATTGGGGCCTTTCAACAAATTATAGTCTCCAAAGAACATTTTCAACATTTTCATAATCCCTTTGTGCACATGAATTTCATACCTTGCATTGTACACATATTAAGAAATGAAATTTGTAATGAATTTTGTATATTAACATTATTTGTTTCATTTTTTATTGTTAAAAATATATATTCTTAGACAAAAGAATAACAATGTTGCAAAAAATTTGCTAATTGAATTCATTAAATATTATTTCATCCTTTTGAAATATTTCTTCAATTTGTTTAATTGGACAATTATGAAGTGGACATTTTATACTTAGGGATACCCTACTACCTAGGCATGTTCAACACTAATTATATTATTTTCAAAAAAGTTGAATTTTTTGAATTTTTTTTTTACAAATAACAAAAAAATTGTGAAGGGAATTATGAATTTTCAAGAATATTCTATTTGTCAATATGAAAATCTCAAAATCAGTTAATTATTTGACAAACATGTGTCAAAGGGGCATATATGAAGGCATTGTTTTACCTTACTAAATGCATAGTTGCCAACTTGACTAACACCAACATTATTATCAAACATTTTCAAATTGGTAAGAAACAAAAATAAATGATGGGTATGAAACAATGAACATGAAGATGGAATCTATATATTAAATGTAGGGTTTAGGTTGGTTTTTGTCTTTTAAAATTAATGAAAATTTTAATCCTTGTATGAATTGCACTCAATTTGTTTTTTGTCACCAAATGGCAAAACTTCTAGAGGTGTTTTAATTTTTGCATATGTGCACAAAAAAAACACCTCCAACAACTTCATGATTTTCACACACATTCAAATGCTTTCACAATTCCAACAACTTGTTCACATTTCTCACACTCACATTCAAATGTTTTTACAAGTTCCAATGACGGAAGAACTATTTAAATGGGGTTCTTTGCAAAAAGTTTTGTATGTCATTTCTACATGACCATTTCAGTCATATGGTTATCCCTGTACCATTCCAAAAACATTTCAAAAATAACTACCTCATTTTCAAGCTTATCTACGTCATAACTACTTCCTTTTCCGATTAACTTTCATAATAACTATCTCCCACTTTTCCTAATAACTTCCTCCATATTATACCTACCTCACTCCTTTTTTTATCCACCAACATGGATTTAAAAAAAACAAATTAAGATATGCCTTTCATGTCCATGAAATGTATATTAATTTAAATTAAATTTGACATTGACATAAATACTTGAAAACATAAGAAAAAATTGAAGTAGTTGATCATCACTGTTGGCGTGCAGCAATGAGGAGCTCAAATGGATAGATTTTCTTATAAATGTGATGAAATGTACTCACAATAGAACTCATTCACATTGTACAATTGTCGTAAAACTAGAAACTCATGTGTAGTAATAAAAGAAAATGCACTTAAGTATTGCCCACTGTGCTCACAGAAATGCCTTCTTCTGCCAGCCAGCCTCGTTTATATTTGTAAGGTACAAGGTAAAGCCCAATTGCAGGGGCATTGCCAAAAGGAGCCTTGCTGAGTACCTTGCATCCAAAACGTATGGAACATTTTGGGGTTGTCCTGCACCCATGGGCTTTACACATCACAAAGCACAAGCCAAAGGTTATCTTGAACCTAAACACAAGTAGACCATGTAGCTTAGGAGGGGGGGGGGTTTCTTCTGGGTACTCCTTAAGAGTTGGCACAGCACATAGTGAACAACTCTTTGGCCTTTCACCAAAGGATACTGAGGGAACTGGGTATAAATAGAAGCATATCTATCTCTTAAAAGTGGGAAGGATAGGGTGAATGCATAGTGAACAATTACTTCACATTTTGCTAAAGTATACCTGGCACAAGGGACAAACACCACCGTACTTATCCCTTAAGAGTGGGAAGGATCTTACATCTAAGAAAACCCTATGAAAATGGCATACTCCAAGACTCAAAGCTTTTCACAAGTCCAGGTATCTGGCAGTTAGTGGCACTGATTTGCAGAACACCTAACAAGTGGTGAAAGGAGTGAGACATGTAGGGGGAGATCTGTGTTAGTAATGGCAATAGCTGGACGTCATTGGTTGTCATTAGAAATCCTGGATTTGAAGTGTAAATCTTCCTTTCAAAGGCAAGGGTTATGGCTTGACTACAAGACAATGATGGGTTACCCAACAAATTGCCTCTCACTTCAAAGAAGTCAAAAGGGCCATGACCCATATGAGAAGCATGTCAAACTACCACAATTCAAGAGGTGGACTCAATCTCAATCATCTCCTGTGCATCACAATGACATGATTGATCCATGTACACCACTTGTGAACAAGTAAGACCTCTTCACAATCGCAAATTGTCTTGGAGGTGATGCTCCATTATAGACTTTGATCAATCTTGACCTGAATTGGTTAGAAATATTGATGAATAGCTTGGCCTTCAGCGTCTTCACTTGCAGTCCTGATCTCAACACAGCTGCAGGTTGACATGGGGGACAGTTTGAGGTCGGTCCCCTGTAGCATATGTCCAGTACCAAACTTAGCAACATATAAATACACAAACCAATCCCCATGCTCTGACACAGCATGATGGACACACCCATGACTGTTATGACATCTTGCTTCAATTCCTCCATCAATAGAAACTGCCACCATTTTGACTAGCAGGAATGACAAAGAGTGTTGCTAAGTGTTGCAATCAGGAAACTCCAGACAGTTATCCCATTCCAATGTACAGTCACTCCTTTGAAAGGAAAGATAATGTATCCTAGTCCTCAGAAGGTGGCAATCCTATCTGTGATTAGAAGGGTATTCAAATGGAATTTTGTTGAGGCCCCAAGAATAAAATTTGCAGAAAAGCAATTAATGTGCATCACCACATCATGCAACCAACTCACAGGTCTGCTGTTGAGTTGGAATCAGAAGCTGAAGACTTCCGGGAGTCTATTTGCATTGTGACAGGGCCGTCATTCACTAGGTGTACCTATGTGCATCCAAAGCATGAGTAGTGTGTCAGAAATTCATTTGTGTACTATTGCTTCAGAAGCATAACTTCAGCAACCACATGTTACCTTGACAAACTATACTGAATGCACTGTAACAATTGAATAAGAAAGATCCATTCTCATAAACAAAAGTAACAATTTTCCCTCAGGGAGACCGTAGAGACAACCTGCATCATAGCTCCAAAGAGTCCATCTGCCAGGATCCCAAAGAGTAGTGATCCAGAGCCACAGAGATTGAAAGATGTCAGAATATCTGTGTACTAGACATGGACTCATCACAAAGAGGCAGCAGAGAGACATCAGTAAAAAATTCCTGGATTCTAGATGAAACTACCCAATGACCGTGAGCATACTGGATAGCAGCAGGGTCCATGAAATGTTGCTGCAAAGCAATTGCACCTTACACTAGAAGAACAAAAGGAGGATCTAGGAAGCTAAAGCACATTCAACATTGCAGCAAATATCCAAGGAGAACAGATTACCTTTCACAGCATCAGGTCTGTAAGCTTTGGAGAATTTCTGCACAATAGCCTCATAGAATGGTTTAGCTTGTTGTGGGGGCATTGCCACATGAAAGTCAGGCTTGTTGCCCTTCAACACTCCGTACAATGTAAATTGACTCACTGCACTGACCAATCCAACAGGTCAAAGATCATTGTGAATTCCTGCACAAAACCTTAATCATCAACTGCTGACCTTAAGCTAAATTCTCATGCAGTTCTGTCATTGCGACCATGTTGCATTGATGCCAACTGAACCTCCAACCACAACATCTATCTTGCGCCCAGATAGAACTGTAAATTGTGGCCTCCATTTTCCCCACAGGCTAGTTTCAAGGCAAACCACAAGGTTAAGACAATATTGTGCACCCAAAGCAACCAGAGATGCCATCTTCAGACAAACAATCAAATCCTTGCACAGAATATATGAGAAGGCATCAACTTTCATTGCAGGGAAAAAAGGGTTTACCAAGCAGTACACTATAGCTCTTTTGCATCACCTGCAAAACAGAGCCAACTTCCATTTGTTCAGTTTGTCAGAAGGGGAACTGTGAGTCTTTTGTTGATTTTCCAAAGCAAAGAGGTCCACTTTTGCTGAAATTGCACAGTGGGAAAATCAACAAACTCACATTCTGATCCCAAGCCTTGCCATTCTTGTCATTAGGAAAGAGGCGCATGTTCAGAACTTTCCGGCATCTGAAAATAAAACCTCCCCCAAAGAGTTTCATGGCAATAATAAAATTTTAATTTTTCCAACCAGCTGGTAGAGTGCCCAAAAAACTCAACAAAGAAAGCACATGTGCACCATGCCAATGATTCCTTCCTAGTATTATAAAGTTCCCAGTGCTGTGAACTCCATAGTCAGAAAGCAATTTCAAGAAGGCAAGAGAGATACATACATGAAATCAGCATCAGCATCAACATCAGAATCCAGAAGCCCTATGAGCACAAGCAAGCCTGGTCCAATCTCTGAAACAATCCGACCCTCAACCTGGCCACAAACACCACTAGGATTACTGGAAGTACTCCATCATCAATACAGGCCATTCATAAAAGCAGCAAGCAAGCTTGGCATGTGAAAAAGTGACAGAAGAACATACAGCACTACACAGAGAGACACATGCATTCAGAACCCTAAGTACAAAACCCTAAATCCAAGCTACTCCATCATCAATCCGGGCCACTCATAAAATCAGCAAGCAAGCTTGGCACGTGAAAAAGTGACCAGAAGAACATACAACACTATACAGAGAGATAACTGCATTCAAAACCCAAGTGAAAAAACCCTAAATCCTAAATCCGAGCTCACTCATAGGGTAAGTGTGGTTGAAACTCAAGAAGATTTTGACACAGATCAAGCATAGCTTCTTCAGCTCACTGAAAAACCAAAATGTGAAATAATTCTCGACAACGTCGCATCTGCCATCTTCAGTGAACGGATGTGGAAAGAACAGCCTCCTAGCTTCAGCACTCAAAAACCAAAATGTGATATATTCTTTTATACATATCTATCTCGAGATGGCTTCTGTCATCTTCCGTGAATACACAACTTGCCTCAACCCGTGCAGACAACACCCGCTGCACCACCGCCCTCATCGTTGAACGCCTGCCAAGCTAATCTGGAGAACTCCAGACTCCTTCCTTCCGCTGAGTTTCTCTTTCTTTCTTTCTTTCTTTCTTTCTTCTTCTTCTTCTTCTTTCCCTTGTTCACACCACGCAAGGGAGTTGTTAGGTCATTCTGTGGCCCATCTCTACTACTGAAGATTTCATCCCAAATGGGGAATGATTGGATGGATGAATCAAATAATCATCCAAAAATCTGAGGGGAACCCCAAGGCACTCAGGTCATTTTCTTGGCCTGCCTCTACTGAAGATTTCATCTCCAATGGGGAATTGATGGATGGATGGATGGATGTATGAATAAGGGGGGTAAATTTAATCATCCGCAAATCTGATGGGAATCCCAAGGGAATTAGGTCATTTCTTGGCCCACCTTGACTGAAGATTTAATTCCAAGGGGGAATGGATGGATGGTTGGGGTGAATTTAATCATCCAAAAATATAATAGGAAACCCATTTGGGACTTAGATCAGTTCTTGGCCCACCTTTACTGAAGATATAATTCCAAGGGGATGGATGGATGGATGAATGACTAGGGTAAAATTAATCATGATGGGAACGCCAACAGACTTAGGTCACTCTTTAGCCTGACATCCCAATAATGAATGGATGGATGGATGGATGGATGGATGACTGGGGTAAAATTAATCATCCAAAGCTCTTATGCGAACCCCTAGGGACTTAGTTGAATTCTTTGGCCTACCTCTACTGAAGTTTTCATCCCATTGACAAATGGACGGATGACTTGGCATAAAATTAATCATCCAAAAATCTGATGGGAATCACAAGGGACTTGGGGTGACTTTGGGCCTCTTATTTCATTTTCAAGCTCTAATTACCTCAATTCTTTATTAATAATTACCTCACTTCTTTTTTTTAAAAAAATAACTACCTCCCTTTTTTACCTTATCCACCATGGATATAATGTTTAATATAATTTTAAATTAATTTAAAATTAATATAAATAATAACAAAATATTGAAAACCAAATGGGAACATGATAAAATAAATAAATAATTTAATGTCGCTGTTAGTGCATAGCAGCACAGAGCCCAAGTTAATAATATTATACAAAACAAATAAACCTATGCATTTAAAAAGATCTACATGAAAAAGGAGATGAAAATTTATATTTGGCAAATCCAAGCATGTCTAAATGGGCTTCAAAAAGACAATAACACAAGACAATGTGGTTGCACATTTTCCCCAAAGCTTTTTAAGTGATCATACCCACATTTTTGATGAGTAACTTTAGCAATTTTATTGGCCTTGCCTTGGTAGGCAAGGATATTGTGCTTGGATTCATTATAGAGTATAGTAGCTTAAGGGATTTTGGCCCTCAGGTAGTAGGTCTATTTTTATATGAGGATTTTTGAAAGATGACATTTTGGCTTCTTGTGGAACTTGAGATTAGTTATAGAGTTATGATATCTTGAAGCATTTTGGTTTCTTTTAGAGGAATATTTTTGAAGATTATGTTTTTGCATGGTGAAATGTCTGAGTTTTCATTACTCTTCTTTTGCATTAAAGATACTTTTTAAGGATATGGCAAGGCCATAGTGTGACACACACCTTGTTGTAGGTGTGGGTTGGTTTTCAAAGGCGACATCTATGACAAGATATGGTGAATGAAACCCGCAACCACTTTGCAAGGAAACACTTGGGCTATTGCCTAGATGTTCATGCCTATTTACAATAAAACCAAAAGAACTAATGCCATAAAAAAAAATTTGAAGACACATATCAAATATAAAATATATATTCAAAATATGTAAACATCAAATTAGCAATTGGGAAAATCAAGAAATTAAATCCTTCAACAACAACAACAACAACAAACTAGGCAAACTACTGCCAAAACCCTCATTATAGTGCATTTAAAACTAAGAAATCCATGTTACAATCATTTTTTGGCTTTCTCTCCATTTCTTTAATTTCATTATTCTCTTCCATTTTCAACTCATTTGTTTCACAAACATGACCATGAATTGGTAATTAAGAAGGTGATGCCACCTCGTAATTTCATAGCCTCTATACCTAAGTATACATTGTGTGAAGTAAATCACCTAATTAGCTGTACACTAAAAAAACAAGAAGGTTTTACAATGTGGATAAGTGATGACGGTTTTACACATTGTGTCATTCTACCATTTGATAGTATTGAAAATAAAAATTGAAAATTGCTCCAATTCCCATGATGATATTTCATGAAGGTGACTTCCGTCTAAGAGGAAGGAATTGCACCTTACAATTGTGGAATTGTTCTGGGTGCAGTGCGCCAAAGTTGTCAGCACTGCCATCCATTGTCCATAAGAATCCCCAACAAAAAGAAAAGAAGAAAAACTAGTACAGCATGGGCGGCTGACAACCACTGCAGACATCATCACTGTCAAGTGAAAAATAGCAAAACTGAGAAACCAAAAGACCAGCTACTTCAGTCACCTGATGTCTCATGACCATATGAACCCATGTCAGCTCTAACAGCTTCATTCAAACACTCAAATACAGTACTCTTGAGAAAGTCTGCCACTCGCAATATATTGATTGTTTCATTGTAGGATTTTACATTGCCATTTGAGGTCTGGAAAATCAAATCTTGTTTTATGTTGTGTATTGAAAGGGCATCAGTAACATGGAAAAACAAATCCCTATGAATCAAAATAGTTTGTACAAAACTGTGTCAACATCCTTTCTGATCCATGTTTTCACCATCTGAAATCACCAAATGGATTGGTTGTGACACTGGTAGTATGCTCATTACATACCTTGGGTTTGCAGTGCAATTTTTTGCACACTAAAACTACCACTATTGTTTGCAGCCGTTTATGTCGTATCTCCCACAGAAGGTTTACTCAAGAGGCTCCTCCAATCTTTGTTTTCGTCTGCCTGTAATCTCTGCAGCCCATGCCTTCCCCAAGTTGGTCTGAAACTTTCCTGCACAGAAGAAGCAAAGACAAGGTATGGCTCAAAATTGGGCTGTTTACACTTCCTAACTGATTTTCAAACACAGAACTTGAAGAGGTGAATTACAACTGCTTGCAGGCTAGTACACTTCACACATATTCTTTTCATTTCAATGCTCACAAATTAAGCAATTTATATTTGCCAAATCATCGACTCTGTTCAACTGTATTGCAAAGATTCTGTTCACTGAAGAACCTGAAAATGACAGTGACTCCACTTACCCTTAGTGGAATTAAAGAAATCTTCAAGATCCTTTCCTTGCTCTGCCAACAAATCCAATAATCACTCACTTTGTCTTCACTTACATATGATTATCATGAAGCAGCTCCTGGATCAGAAACATCAAAGATAAAATTTGATGTTTTGGCATCTTGACCAAATGTCCTTCAGGTGCCTGTCATTGCTTATATTGTTTGCTATCTCTCTTTTATGTCTCTTGTGCTTGAGCAGCTGATAATATATTGAAAATAGCTTGTTCTAAACCTTTCAATCCAATTATTGCCTGTTTGGAACTTTTGTGGTTTATACAAGCATGATCCATCTTGCAACCATTTCTACAAAGAAAATGACTTGAGCCTTGAACACAAACTCACCAGTCTCATACTCCAGAGCTTGTAAAATCATCTCGACCTGCACATGTCAAAAACCCCATCGAAGTTTTTTTCTCATAGAATTACTTCTCTGCTGAGCTAAATTCAAGGGAATCCACCACAGCTCTTTGAGGGAATGAGGCTCACCTTGTCAAAATCTTTGACAAGTTTGGCTTCCGCAGAGGAATTGTTTTCATATTCCATCCATAGCTCCTTCATCTCCTCGGCTATTCAACCCATATAATGCACAACATTATTAATAACAAAACACAAAACTACATGAGCATTTCTATTCTGACCAAAAAGGAATAAAAATGCTTATCTCCAATCTATTTTTTTTAGTATCCTTTCCCCCATGATCCCTTTGAGCAGTAATGTCACCTTGTATTCCTCCTCCAAGCAGTTGGCACATTTCATCCATGGCAGCACTTTCTCTCCTGCTTTTTTCTTCCTTGGAAACGCCATCAGATGGTGTAATATCACCCACTATAGCTGTGTCATCCAACCAAAAAGCATTCATCGCCAAGCCTCTAATCTTCAATCCTTCAAAAGGAGAACTAGACCCCTAGCTCATGAAAGTATGGCATACCATAATACCCTGATCAGAGATCATGAGAAACAGATACAGGGCTGGACATGACAGGGGATGAGACTGCATTACAATGGATGCTTTAGGATGGAAATTTAAAACAATTCCAGTACCTTCAGCAATGTCATGAACAACCGCCATTTTCACACACCTGAAAACATCTTGCAAGCATGCATTGCCCACATATACAGTTACCCATCACACTCTTAACAAAGAAGAAGAGGACCTGAATCAGCTGCAATTCATAAGTCTTGAAAGACCTGAATTGTGGTCATGAACTCAATGAACATTTGGATGTCTTTCTGCTGGCACTATTTATTTATTGATTCCAGTTTTTCTACATTTCTAGACAATAGGGGGCAAATCACAATTGCTCACATTTATTGTCCTTAACAGTCAGCGCATTCTCTTAATTGTATCAAGCAATAAATTTGACTATTCATTACCAGTTCTAATCACAAGAATTGAGACCCTCAATCATTTCTTTGTTACTTCTATGTAAATATAACAAAGATCCACCTGGCCTCACAAGCTCAACTTCAATCTCAAGGTTAAGATATGGATAAATACATTGGCAATAGAATGTGCTGCTTACACAAGGAAAAATGAAGCTACCTATCTCTGTTGATGCCAGGAATGTCTGTAGCAATAATGGCCATCACTGCCATCCGATACATGTGGTCAGCAATTGACTCTGACTCCTTAACTCCATGGTTCACCCAACCTGTTCTTTTGGTGGTCTGTGATGCAACAAACCACAAATACACAATGTCAGGACACCAGCTAAGGTGCAAGACAACAATTTCCTATCACAGCAGTAGCAAATACCCTGCAGGAAACAAGTGATCAAACCCATAGAACAAGACAAAGAATGTTTTTCGGGGGGAAAAAAAAACACAAAAGAGAAGAGCTATTTGAAAAACAGTTACAGTCACACTCATTTTCCAAGAACTTCAAATGTACATGTAAAATATTGACCAGCCACCATAACATCCTCACTGAATCACTAACTTTGGCTCACATGTCCTTCTCAATAAGGGAATGCCCAAGAAAGATGTGAAAACTGTGGTGATTCTATGTTGTTTGGAGCATGGGGGCTGTGAAGGGTTTGGGCTTGGGCACAGCTTTTCAAGTACCCTATGGATACTATGAAAAATCCTTTGAACAATTGTGCAATGCAGGAAATCAAAATCCTCCCCTAATGTCCAAATTGGTTTGAATTATGTGATAATTTCCCCAAAACCCAGAGGGATATGGAGACAACAGAATTGCAATTGCTGACCTTGAGGCGTTGACAAAGAGACAGGAACTGGATTGCTGATGCAGCAGATGCTGCTGCTGCTTTGCCACTTGAGGATGCCAATACACTCTCTGGCATAGACGAGGACTCCATTGCTGCAGCTGGCTGTGTCCAGTCATCCTCTGCCTGCGAAGAGCCACCTGCATCTCCAGCTCCCCTTCCTTCCCCCATTCTCCACTTGCCCCTTGGCCTCACCAGTACCTGCCGCCTGTGGGGCAGTGATGCACAGTGCAGAGGATGAAGTGAGAAGAGCCGTGAAGCAATGGTGGCAGTAAGTGTGAGTCCTAGTGTGGTTGCAGCCAAGCCACCCATGACCCTGCCACCCAAAATTTGTATTACCCCGATTGCAACTGAGTGCAAACAAAAGAAAAAGGGGGAACGAAAAATGTACACACGAAATGGGACCAAGGCTCTTGTAAGGAACGCTCAGAGAACAGTTACCCCTCAATCAGGTATGGAGAAAATGCATCACCATTACTGTGAACTCAACGCTACCTTTCTTCTCCTCCACTTTTCGCACTGCCTACTATACATGATTCTTCCAAAGATGTTTGTTCTTCCGCTGCTCTCTTTTCCCCCTCCTTCCCTAATATCAACTTCTACGTAAACACAACTTTGCTCCACTTTCAGAGTTTCATTTTTCTCGATGTAGCTGTCTCCATTCCTCTCTCATCCCTTCTTCTTCTTCTTCTTCACTCGCAACAAATCGAAAGAGACAAAAGTAATAAGCAAGTTACCAGAGCTTACCTCGATCGCTGCTGATTCTGATGCCCACCACTCGCTCCTCCCCGATCCCGACACGCTTCATAGTCTCTCCATTTCGCGGATTTCTCTCACGCATGGTGTCTTGTCCATTTGCATCCTGCTCCCGTGCTTTGCGCGCTCTTAATTCAAACCCTAATGAGCCTCAAACCCTAATACAATTCTATGATCCATAATATACCCTAATTAGGTCATTGACCAAACCCTAATACAATATCATTAACACTAACTAGACATACTTTTTTACATTTCGTGGATTTCTTTTGCATGGTTCATCATCATCCATTTGTGTTATGTTTGGTCATTTGCATGTTAATTCGAACCCTAATAGGCCCCAAACCCTAATTCAATACTATTAACCATGATAGACCCTAATTTGCCCTCACACCCTACTATAACACTATTAGCCTTAATTATATAATTCCCCCAAAACCCAACACAATAAAATTATCACTAAATAAACCATAATTGACCCCAAATCCTAATTGCATAATTTTTGCATGTTGCATTGTTTGTTTGCATTATGTTAGTTCTTTTGCACATTCTTGATTCAAACCCTAATGAATCCCAAGAGATATTGAAAAATGTGATAACCTAAGCTCCTTTCAAGTTCACATTTTTAAAACCATGGCAAACTTTGGCATCATCAATAGAATATTAAAATGTTTTTGATATAACATGGTCTTTTGCATACGCAATTATTTTATCAAGCTAACAAAATGATTTGAATAAAACCATGACCTAGGTTGTTAGGATTGCACCAATTGTATTGTGCACTTTGAGTATCCCTATATTGTAGTACCTTTTTAGGTTTGGCATTAATGTTTTGATTAATTAATATAATTTGAAGATTCAGATTTGATGCTTCAATTTTTAATTTTGAAAATTTCAACAAATAAGGACTAAATTCAATAATATTGTTAATGTTTCCATCATATTCATGTTGGGCTTTTCGTTAGATTGCTGAAAGGTTTCACTATTTCATTGAACTAGTTGTGAGTTTGAATATGGCCACCTTGATTAAATTTTCAAAAGTTTTGACATTCAATTTTACTTTATTTTTGAAAATTTTGGCAAAAATGAAAATAATATAATTTGTGCTAAACTTGAAAAGGTACAATGATAGTCACATGGGTGGGCTTTCTTGACTTGTTGATGAAATTGCAATCATGTTAAAAGTGTCATATTTAGCTCATAACATCCAAGAAGAGGTAGAACATGTTTTTTCCTAGTTTTGTCACAACATTTAGAAGCATTACATTCACCAATTGTCATTGACAAAACACATTCACATTGATGTAAAATTAACCACCTCAACGATGGATTCTCAACATTTGACAAATGATGGTATCTTTTTGTAATGTACAACACTAAATCCTACAAAAAGCTTGTTGCGCAAGGTCAAATTTGTGAAAAAGGTCTTGGTTACCAAAACATAATGTGATTTGAGATTTTAATACAATTTCTCTCTTCTTTGCACCTTTGTTTTTATCAAGAGATTTTGTCACTTTCTACATTAGAAAAAACCCACCTCCTATATCCCTATGGATGTTCATTAAAATAATGTTTTTCAATGAACTTGAGCCATGCCCTTTATTGTAGTTGAAAATACTTTCTGTTCTTTCCTTGGGTAAAAATCCCAGTATCAGCTTGCACTAAAGTAGGGTGGCACACAATAGAATGCATCATTTAAGGATTGTGATGAAACGAATATCACATGCTTCAAATGGTTAGGAATTGTGAATTGAAAAATGTTCAAGTTGTCTTTATGCCAATGTTGGATGCCTCTTGTTCAATCCAATTGATGCATTAGTGTAAGACATAGATTCACTATTATCCTCATTTATGAATGCTTATATTTGTGAGAGTGGTAGTTGTTGATGTTATCTCCTTTCAAACTTGTGTTACGTTCACAAAACCCAAAAAAAATAAAATTAATAAAATTAAAGTTTATAATTTATTATTTACCTTTAAGTTGGCCTAAGTTGAAAAATGAACATTGATAAATAACTAACAATAAGTTGAAGAACACAAGTATGAATGTTGAAGCTTGAAAGAAAGCACAGTGAAAAGAGATGAGGAAAAAAATAAAACTTAAATGGTCAAATCAAAAAGTGGAATGTTCAAATGAAGAAAAACATGAGGAAAAAAATAACAACTTAAATTATAAAAGACTTAAACTCACTTTTGGAAACAAAAGAACCTCAATTGAGTTTTAGATATGTTTTTTCTTACAAATACATTTGAGTAAACTACTTGTGGTCTAACTTAATTTTTATTTTAGGTGGGCCACAAGTTCAAAATTTTAAGTAGATTTCAAATAAAGGTAAAAGGTTTAATCCAATACATAATACCTTGGTTCAAAACTATGGATTTTCACTCTAATTGATGAGATTTGCACAAAATCAATTTGGTTCAAACCAACAATAATTAAAACACAAAATGTTCCATGAAATTCAAACTTGTAGGTAAAATAATGTTAAGTTTATGTTACCAAAAAAAACTCATGAGGTTCCACATTTGGTGTCAATGTTACCACCAAATCCTACATGGCATCCTATGTGGCGCAAAAAATTAGAAGAATGTATAATGAATGGCATATCAACACCATTGTTAATATGTTTCATGATTTTTTTCATGAAATATAATGATAGCCTACAAACGTAAAAAATGAAAACATAAATAATTGGTAAACTATTATTTCAATTTCCACCACAATTTTTTCCTCCCTATTCCCATGTGTTTCAAGCTTCGTCACACTTCATCAACCTTCACATCAAGTTCTTTTAGGTCCAGGAACATAATGTTTATGAATTTTCCAAGCTTCCTAAACTTCAAAATTTTCAAGCATTAAATGTAAGGTGTTGTGCATTGAACATTGTGCGTTAGATGTTGGGTGTTAGGCGTTGAGTAGTCTACTACAAAGATGATGCATCTTTTTTATTCAAAAAATGATCCAAAAAACATGGCCTTGCAAATTTAGAAAGCTTTGAACCAAGTGAATATGAATTCTAAAAATTGATCACCTTTTAAATTTCTTACAAATCAAAAAAAATTAATAATTAAATGATTTTGAATTTTGCAAATGATTCACCTCTTACACCTTTTGCATACACCTTTTCCATGATCAAATTCTCAATCAACTAAGTGAATTCAAATTTTGCAAATCATGAATTCTTCCATGAATCACTTGAACTACAAATGCAAATATTCAAAAAATATTTGTACCAACTTCTCACAATCATGGAATAAAATGGGCGAAAGCTAGTTGAATCAAAAAGAGAAAAAAAATAAATCAATGGAATTACATTAGATGTTGCATGTGACATCCAAACCAAACACCCCACCAACCCAACTAGGAATTCCAAGAGACCATGGCTTTGATTCAATCAAAATGTGATGAATTCATGGCAAGTTTGGACATAATAAATCTAAGTGACCAAATGGAAACAACATCCAAATGGAAAAAGTTGCTATTGGGCACTTGCTTTTGTCGAAGAATTAATGGCTTACAAGGATAAATGAGTAACCATATATAAGAATTTTGTATGTATGTTTGACTATATGACAAGAACTAGGAACAATATTGAGTATTGGGACTTGACTCCTGAAAAAAGTTGTTCTTAAACTTCGACAACATTTAACAAAGGTATGCATGAATGCATTGAATCATTCATGGGCACTAGACCCATGTTGTGATTGCCCCATGTGTGTGACCTAATATTTCCACATGACAATAACTACACACCTTCACAACACATAGAAAAAGTTCAATAGGGAACTAACCCTTCCTAATGAGCAAAATGGTGGTCTTAAAGAAACATAAAAATCATTGAATGTTCATTTTGACCTAGCAATGCAATACATACATCCTCTTTCTTGCTATTTGTATGACCAATGCAAAATTCAACAACTAAAACCACACACCTCCAATAATCACACTTGTGTACACATTTACAATTGTGTGTGGAACTTGAAACAAACCAATTCATCTTGGTGTAAAAACATTCAACAATGAAATAATGCTAGAAAAGGACTTGGATTCCTCTATGAAAGCTTTTGACCAACTACCCCCTTAATTGGCTAAACAATTTTTGGGAACATTGGCATCAAAAGGAAATCATTAGTAATCAATAATGCAATGGTCGAAATCATAGAAAAAGGTTTTAAAAATTCATTACCAGTGTTCAAAAAACAAATGAAATGAACTTGGAAATTGAAAGTCAGAGGTTGATGGCATAGAAAGAACTTCAAAATCAACAACTTGATTACTATAAAACCAAATGCGCAAAAACCAACAACAATAAAAAAGGATGGTTGAAGCATTCTTATAATTTACTAATCTAATGAAAATGTTGTTTGTGATAGATAATTAATACAACATCCAACTCCAATTGATGTCCACACTAACCTGCACAATAATACATAAAGTGCATAAGATCATTGAAATGAATTGAATTTTTGAATCAAATCAAATATAAAATTTAGTTGTTGAATCAATACATATATGGAATTGAGTTTTTTTATCAAGCCTTTCACATTTTTCAATTGATTTTGCACTTCATTCACATGTTTCAAATCAAATATTTTCGACACCTAAGATAATTTTCAAAATATTACTACAAAATGTGAATGCAATTCACTAATCCCCATTAAATGGACTAGTGAATTCAATGTATCCCCATTGGCCTTGTTTAGTGTGATTAGTAAATTCATTCAAAATCCAATGAAATCATTTGGTGTACAAAGACACATTTTGTTGTATGAAATTTAAGTGTAATTGTTTTCCAAATGTTTTTTTGACCTTGCTTTAAGAAATGGAGTTGAGCTCAAGCTAATCTTTTTTTTTATGTGAAGTCAATTTACTCTTGAACCTTCAATGGTTGTAGACCTTTCTTCATGAAATTGACTTCATTTCCTGAACTTTGATCTTATGGATGGTGATTTTAATTGAAGTATGTTAAATGCTTATGTTGTAGCTTTTAATTCTTTAAAGTATTGTCCACATTTGTCTCCGGGCTCTCATCTAATAAACATATTATGCAACAATAAACAACAAGGTCAAGAACAATTACAACATCCAACTCTATTTTACCATGAAATTCAAGAAAGTTTTTTTTTAAATCTCAAAAACATTATTTACCATTGACCTTCCCTTCCTATGTTTCCTATTGAATAAGCTCTTTAATATAGTATGGTCCCCTTTTCCATGATGTGAAAAAAATCTAATCTAACAAAACATATTTCTTATCTCTAAGCAAATCAAGAGGCATCTCATCTTGGCATCCTTTCTCCAAATTGAATAGTCCATGGTATTGTGCTTTGTTGTAAGAACTTGATCTTTTGATAACTCTTGAATCATTCACACTCCCAAGAAGCCTCACAAATAGGTCAGTAAATTGTTTCTTGTCATGAACCACAACCTAACAAACGAAACCATAGCCCCATGTCTTGTGATAATAGTAATATTCACTGAATGGGTCAACATGTTTTGTAATTGAAAATTGAGTAGCATTTATCGCATTGTGAACACTTGGAAAACTACAAAAGTTTTTTTAATCCAAACATGACATTGTCCATTTTCAATCCAAATGGTCAAGTAATCATACTTCAAAAAACAATGTTGACAATTCTAATAACCTTTCAAACAACAACTAAAATTATAAATCTACCAACAACAAAAAGTTCACTAGATTTCATATTAATAGATTAGTTCCTTGTGCCAATTTATACAATGCACATGCCACATGTACCTCAACTGAAATAACAAAAGAATACTTTGTATCTGGCTTCTGAATTAATGGTCCCAATTCATTTGCAATGTCAAAGAAAGTTATTTTAAAAATACTTTTAAAATAATGAAAATAGAAAAAAAATAAAAATGAATGGGAAAAAATAAAGAAAAAATAAGATCATAAAACAATGAAGACAAAGGAAGAAGATGACGCACCATAAACTTATCATGTCATGTAGGTGTGGACAATGAAGATGTACATCGCATGCAAAAAAGATGGCAAGTGTATCACCATGACCAAGTGTGGACTTGATGCCACTCAAAGTTGCACAACTTAACTCTAATGATGACGAGACATTAAGTTAAATCAATTTAACAAATAATTGTTAATGTTAATTAACATTATAAATTTTAACACTAACCATATAAATTCTTAATTTGAACATATTTTAATATAAAATTTGAATCAAGATAGAAAGTTTGATTCAATACATGATACCTTAATTCAAAATTGCAAATTGTCAACCTAATTTATGAGAACCTACACAATTTATTGACAATTGTTTTTAAATGGGAAATTTTTTGAAAAAATTATGTTTCTAGTTTAAATTTGACTAACTTTTCCTTTGTTTTGGAAGAAAATGCCAAATTTTTTATATGTCAAAATTGGAAAAAAAAAGTTAAGGGAAAAAAAAACCCTTCTCCCCATTCAACAAATAATACATATTTGTAGGGTTTAGGGTTTACAATTGTAAAGGAAGAGAATTGTTCTTTATTTAAAAATAATGCAAAACCCATGTAGTGGTTGATGCCATGGAATTTTTTCCCAACAAATTTCTTTTTTAGAAAAACATTGGGAAACTATAGGAGAAGTTTGTTTTTCTAATGTAAATTTGACTAATTTTTCTTTTTTTTAAAATTTCGCCAAATTTTATATAGATCACAAATTTGAGAAAATAAAAGGGGAAAAAAAAAACCCCTTAGATTGATGGTGATGTAAGAAATTTTCATTACGGGCAGGTAGATTTTCGACTGGCCTTGCCCGCAAGAAAACCCTAGAAAATGAAGTGGGGGGGCAAGATGGGAAACTTTTGGGGAAATGTGTTTTTCAAATGTAAAATTTGACTAATTCCCTGAGGTTTTTTTGAAAATTTTAGACTGCCCTTGCCCGCAGGAAAACCCAAGAAATAAAGGGCAATATGGGAAACTTTTGGAGAAATGTGTTGTTCTAATGTAAATTCTAATAATTTTGCTTTTGCCAAATTTTCGATATCACAAAATTGTCTAATAATTTTTCTTTTGCCAAATTTTCGATATCACAAAATTGAGGGGGAAAAACAAAAAGAAAGAAGCCCCTGGTTGACCGGTGATTTAGGAAAATTTCAGGATGGGCATGTGGATTCTCGACTGCCCTTGCCCGCAGAAAAACCCTAGAAACGAAGGCGGGCCAAGCTGCAAGAGCCGAAGACGTAGGCCGCCATCGCTGCCATTTCCAACGCGTTGCAGGCTGCTCCTCCTCTCTAGTGCATTTTTCCGAAGCCCGTTGGTTTGTAGAAGCTCGCGCTGTGCTCGCGAAGATTGTCTACAATGGCTGTACAATTCACTGATCTCAATTCCGAGCAAGGCTTGAAGCAGCTGGATGATTACTTGCTCACCCGCAGCTACATCACCGGGTATGTTCCTCTTCACTGGCTTTCCTGTGATGCCCCCCTCCCCCCTCCTTCTCTCTCTCTCTCTGTGTCTGTGTGTTCTTTTGAACAACTTGTTCGTGATGATTATGTGTCTGTGTCCATTGCAGGTACCAGGCCTCCAGGGATGACTTGTCTGTTTTTGCTGCTCTGAGGCATCCTGTTCCTGCGGAGTTTGTGAACGTCAATCGGTGGCACTCTCACATCGCAGCTCTGGTCGGACCTAGGTGTGTGATCTAATTTGCTGTTGTGAGCTCTTGTCTCATCATCTCCTGACTGCTGTTGCTTTCGGACGCACTTTCACCAGGCAAGGGTGAAGCCACCTGTGTAGAGATTTGTAGGGGGGCCATAAAAGAGGAAGTTGCTGTTGGCAAACTTTGTTGTAAAGGCCTCGATGTCATGTCTTAGGTCTTGCAATATTCTCCTTCCATGGCTTATTACTGAACAGAACGTGGCCATGGGATTTTTGTCAGCTTCTCTGGTGCAGGTGTTGGAGTTCATATTGAGAGTGGAGCTACTTCTGCAGCCACTAGCAGAGACTTGGCACCTCCTCCTGCACCTGAGACCCCTGTCCCCACAGCTGAGGCACCTGCAGAGGTATGCTGGGGTTCTGTGGCCATGAGAAAAGTTTCTGTCTGCAATCTCCTGTTATTTTGAAATCTGCTTCTCATTTGTGCAATTGAGATGTTTCTGTGTATAAACACGTTCTAGGCGGCTTGATCTGCAGGCAGATGATGATGATCTCGATCTGTTTGGAGAAGAGACAGAGGAGGAAGCAGCAGCTGCTGCTGAGCGAGAAGCAGCCAAGAAAGCTGCAGGGGCCAAGAAGAAGGAGAGTGAGTTCTGCTAATTTTGGGCTCATTTAGATGCTTTGTATGGAAGGAGGTTTTTGCTTTGAGATGTACTCATGCCTTCCACTCTTTTGACCCTATACATGCAAATCTGGCAGAAAAGAAATCTGTCTTCTTGTCTTCATCTGACTGTACTTTCAGCACAGTGTGTGATGTCTATGGAATTTACAATGAGATTTTAGGTGTCTCCAATTGTGAAACTGGATCTTGAAGTGCTGCTTGACCGTCCAGGTGGCAAATCATCTGTACTACTGGATGTCAAACCCTGGGATGATGAAACCGACATGAAGAAGTTGGAAGAGTGTGTTCGCTCAGTGTCTTTGCCAGGACTCTTCTGGGGAGCATGTGAGGATCATAATTTGATGCATCCATTGTCATTCTGAGTTTTTCATTTTGAATTGTAATAATGATTCTTCATGGTCTCTCACCCATTGTTTCTGCATGTGGTCTGTATTCTTTACAGCCAAATTTGTGCAAGTCGTGGCTGGTATCAAGAAGCTTCAGATCATGATGACCATTGTTGATGATGAAGTATCTGTTGACAACCTTATTGAGGACTATCTCATATCAGAGCCCAACAATGAGTATATTCAGAGCTGCGACATTGTGGCTTTCAACAAAATTTGTGAGTTTCCACCCCTTTTTTGCTTTATGCAAGAGTTTTGCACCTGCAAAACAGAGGTGTTTCTCTTAGATAGATCTTGTTGAAGGCAGTTTATACTCAGTATTGTTTTGTCCTGGGGTCCAGAGGTTTTTTCAAGTCCAGCCTCAGTGTAAACCTTGCTTTGTTACGAATAAGACCTAGGATGAAACAATGTAGGTAACTGTTTTGTCAGACCTGTAAGTTACTTGTCATCAGTTGTGCTATGCTTTTGTGTTCCCTGACATCCTGGTATTTTTGTATGTGGCAGAAGGACATGTTGGAGCTGGGTTTGGTGCAAATCCTGGGCCTTGGTCCAGGTTAACTTTTGGATGAACTTTCTTTCTGCACAATGTGATCATTGTGAGTAGTGAAGGGTGATGAATCTTGCTTGTGTGAGAAGTTACCCTTAATAATGTTCTTCTCTGAACTGGAGAATCTGGTACTAGCACTCTCTTTACAATCCAGCATTCATCAATTCAGTGCTGTTTTTTGGCTCCCTTAACTGCACTGATAATGGAACTTGCTTTTGACTTAATCTATTCTGTTTGTTAACTCCCATCTTTGAGTCCCTGATCCACCTTCAGCTTCTTGCATTCATGTATGTACTATCTAGGATTGCTGATGCGGAGTGGGGCATCTATTAGTTTGCTACATTCTGGACTGTTAAATGCAGCTTGAAAACTCTTTTGTCCAAAATTTGTGTTGTGGCAGATTATTAACTAGTGATGCTGTCATGGAATACTTAAAGGAAAAACTCCCTGCAGCAGCTGGGACAAGCTCCTTCTGGTACAATCTGAAGTCTTGTTATAACCTTGTGATTTTAACAGAATATTACTTCTTCCTTTTGCAAATGGGAAGCACTGCCAATCATTTTTCTTATTTTGGGTACCCTCACTGGCCCAAACAATCCTTGCTAGGTGACAGCCTATCAGATTAACTTCTGACAGGTAGAAGTCACCCACCAGCACGACTCTCTTTTTCCTTTTATTTTCTTTTGCTTTTGCTGTTTTAGTTCTTCTTTTTTTTTACTGAAATTTATTTAAGTGCACTGCCTCTTGAATACAAGACCGTTTTTTATAACCCAAATACATAAAATTCACTTTTTTTCAAAAGTGGTAAAATTCATGAGTTCAAAATGATCAGATTTTTGATCTACTGACATATGTGATAGTAAAGGTGGTTGAAAACATGGCAAGAAGTCTCTCAATTGTTGGTCAAGAATGGATGGTATCCAATGTGTCCTTACATTTCAAAAGCTCTTTTGAAAACAAGTTATTTCAAAGATTGTCATCAAGATCAATGGATGTGCACTTGATTCAAGAACCTATCTCATAGCCTTTCTAGATCTGCAGTAGAAGGAAGGGCAAAACAATTCTATTCATCATCTTTTCTTGATTCATAAATGTAGAAGCAATAGAAACTCTGCTACAAAAAGGAACACTAGTGATGTTCTGTTCCTAGTAACTCTGTAACTCAAAACGACAACACTAACAAAGCCATCATGGCTAAGATGAATATCAACTCTTGCAGTAGTAGAAACAATAGCAAAAGCAACATCAACATCTCCCATCAATAACTCCATCTTCTCCAAAATGAAAGCCCTCCTACATAAAGCTTAAATCAATGAAGACAAAAGACAAATTTTTTTTGCTAAAATAGAAAAAGTTACCTTGGTCTTCTTATAGGCAACATTTTTTTCACTAAATGTCTCTCCTTATAAGACAACAAGCAACCAAATTTCAATTTTAACACTAATAATCCCTTACATAGCTCTATCTCATTAATATTTATTTAATTTTGTTATACCTACACACACGAAACCATCGACACAACTAAAATGAAAATGAAAAAAACCAAAAAACATGTCAACTAATCAAAAGAAAAAACAAATATTCAAATCAAACACAAAAACTAATCAAAACTAGAGAAAACAAATTAGAAAATGACTTTTTATACAAAATGGAATATCAATGTTTTGTAACTTACATACCATACTCTTGAAGAATGAAAACTTCCTCCATATGAGTGATGCCAACACCTTTTCTAGTCGTGTTAAATAATACCTTCTCTTTCAATTCAAAAAAATTAGCAATAAATATGTACACAACAAGTCATAATGAGTTCCAACCAATAGGAAAAATAATAAATTACACTTCATTAAAAGCTTTCCACTCGTGTTTAAGTGCGAAAACAATGGATGCCACCCAAGTTTGTCATTAACCCAAATAATGAGATGATGACGAACTAACTTTATATACGTTGAAATAACATCGTCAATAAGACAATCAACTAAAAGGTGGTGATAATTTGTAAAACACCTAATAATTTATATATGCCAATTATTCAAAAACCCCTAACAAAATTTCATAACAACATTAGTAGGCAAGGACAATAAGATGAAATCATCAAAATTCACATTTTGAAGTTCAAAACACCTCTTATTAAAAAAAAATTACACATGAAAAAAATTTGAATATTGGATTCAAATTGAATGGAAATGTGAGCTAACAAATTGTTTGTACAAACATCTTACAACATGTTGGATTTCTTGATACATTTCTCAAAAACCAATTGTTGAAGCTAGGAGCGCTAATTTGTTATTCACAACCTTAATTTGGTGATACTTTGAATATGTGAAAATATAAAATGGAATTGTAAGTGTTTTACCTAATTCAATCACACAATGTCATTATTTTTTCTTTATAGGTCTTCCAATAGTTCGTATTAGAGATTGGACGTTGCAAACAAATAAATTAGAAAATACAATACATAATTTTTTTTTCAAAAGTGCAAATTAATTATAATAAATCTTTTTTACAAAGCCACCAAATAATCGTAAAAACGCAACAATTAAGGTTTAAGGTTTATGTTGGTTTAGGTTTAAGATGTTGTAGAAAAACATATTAAACATTCAACCTTCATTCCAAAAAACAAAAAAAATTTCAAAAGATGAAAAAAAAAATTCATAGTTGCAGGATATAGGTTTTCATCTTCTTTTGCAAGTTGTAAAGAAAAGGACAACTTGTTGACAAGATCTTCAACAAAGGTTTCATCTTCAAAAATATCTACAATGCATTTCTTTGTGTCAAAACCACGAAAGACATTACATTCATCAATATCGTTATTTGTTTGAAGTTAACATCTTTACTCATTTTTTGACCTCCTTTATTCAAATTATCCATCCTTTTTCCATCAATTTCAAGGAAGCAAGATTTGAAATTAGTTCCTTAATAAAAAAACTCAAAGTCAATCCCCTCACCAACATTAAATATAAAAAGGATAACTTCAAAATTGGGATGAACAACAAATTTAAATGAAAAAACTATAACATCAAAGTTGGAATGACCAAAAAATCAAGTATAAAAAAAATAGCCTCATGGTTAGGATCAACAAGAGAATCAAATGCAAAAGAGTCTTAAACAATATTCAAAATTTCAAGATTCAAAGAGATGTAAAGGTTTAAAAACTACCCAAAAAAATCAATATTTGCTTTAGGACGTAACTAAAGAAAATCAAGAGGAAATTCACAATTATCAACACACTACACATATATTTCAAATCCATGAAAAGACAATAAGAAATAGTGATTAATGATTATGTAGAAAATGTAGCCAAAAAAAAACCCAAAAGGTTGTAAGAACAAACAATTGATTAGGAATACTAATTGACGCATGTAGAATGTCTTTCAAGATTTAAAAAATGATATTTTAAAAAAATTCATTACATTTTTCTTTCATAGTTATTTCATCATTAGTAGACATTGGAAAAAATAGGGGAAAAAATGGATAAACACAAAAAAAGAATGGATGAAGACTTTAAAAAGGAAGAAATATTTTATAATATTTGAAGATGTAAGTTGTACTTTAGAATATGTAAACACTTGCTCGATGGAAAATAAAATAAAAATAGAAATCCAAAAACAAACTTGCAACACATTAAACAAACAAAAAACAATTACAAAGAAATAAACCACTTGAAAATGTGGGAAAAAACAAGTGAATAAATAAATAAGAATAAGCATGATGTAATCTAGTCATAAGTAGGAACAATGATGTAAAAGGAGTCGCAAGCAAGATAAAACCAACCATAAGCATAATAAATTGTGATATAAAAATAACTGCAAAATCAAATAGAATTAGTCGTGATGCAAAAGAAGCCATGATAATGGATTGTGTTAAAGCAACCAATAAAACCTTTGCACATCAAAAAAACAAATATTTAAAAAAAAACTGTAAACAACTTGAACATATCTCTTAAAAAATAAAGAAACACAATGTAAAAGGAAAATAGTTGCAATCAAGAATAATCACAATTGAAAAGTAGTTGTGATGCAAAATTGTTAAAGGTAAAAAATTATCCTATATTGGTTAAACACCATGGGTATTAGGAAATGGTAATAACATCACTAGATGTTAATCACTATCAGATGACAAATTAATCACATGAAAACTATAGAACAAAAGTGGTTTCTAATGGTAATATAATCAATATAATGAATTACCTTTATTAAGAAAAATAATTAAAAGTTAATTTTGGAAATAATTATAATAAAAAATATTAGTAACTAGAAATAATATCTTATTTTAATTTATTTAGAAAGGCATTTTAACAACTATTTAATTATTAGTGGTAAATATCCTACTTATCATTTTTTATTTACGAAGGGTTGAAACCGTCTAAGTTAATTAATCCAAGTGAATAAAAGATGGACGGATTTTTTTGAACTAGGATATGTGGAAGGATTAAAATAAACATATCTAGGAGGATAAGCACACAACCCTTGTGTGGTGAATATCCTTATTGTGTTATTTATTTATTTCTCGGGAGGAATTAAGGATTTCATTAGATGATTATATTCATTAGTTTTCATTCATCATTAACATTATGAGGATGCTTGAGTGTGACCCTCTTGTGTGAGATGGAAGATAAAAACATGGGAAAAAGTTGTACTTGTCCTTATGTAATGGCAAATGGTTGAAGGTTGTATGGATTCAAGAGTATTTTTTTCTTGATTTGTTTTTCTTCTACCTTGAATTATATGAAAAAAATTTAAGTAGTTTAATTTTAATTTATATAAAATTTTGTTATTCTTATGTGTTAATTTTTTTTAATGAACTTATAATTTTATTTATTTTCTATGATAATATTTAAAGTAGGAAATATATTTTATCACAACTGGAAGGCAATAATAAGGAGGTAACTATTAGATTTAAAGTTTGCAAAAGGTAAAGAGTTGCTACAAAAGGTAGGCAATAACTGCAAAAGGTTTCTAGGTGTTACAGATGGTAGGTGTCATTTATAGAAGGTGTGCATATGGTTGGCAATAACCACATGAAGTTTTCAAATGTTTTGGTTCTTCTTTCAAATTTGCAAAAGATGGTAGTTACAACATGATAATAGTTGTTATAAGATGATAGCTATAATGAGATGGTATGTGTGGTAGGACAATAGGTAAACATAAAACATGCATTACTCTCATGTGTTTTCATTTAATTTAATTTTTAATTTTTTACTTGATAACTTTCTCCTTAATAATTTTAAGGTTGCTAGATTTATGGTTTTATAAAAAATTAACATATAAATATGCACAAAAACACCACAATATGTGAAAAATAAGTCATTAAAAAAACTATGAAAAATATAGATGTTTGTATACAAACACAAAAGCAATGATGATGCAAAGAAAGAATGAGAGTGAAACATTATGAAAAAGGAGAAAAAAAAACCTATTGAACATTTGAAGAGACATTCAAAAAGAAACATACATAAACACAAATCGTGAAAAATTATGATGTGTTGAAAACAAATAAAAAATAAAAAATGCAAAACCTTGTTAGATGCCTTGTATGAGAAACTTTACATTGAAAAGAAATGACAAAAAGAAAAGGCCAAAAGGAAGAAAAAAATAATGATATTTTTATGTAGGAAACATGACCAATCAATATTACTTTCAATATTGCCCATAAGCAAATTGACATGGCCACCAAAAAAAATGATATGATGAAAAATGATTTACAAGAGTTGCTTTCAAAAACTTGATAATACAATATAAGGTTAACAATGCACATTAAAACATAAGTCATTATAGAATAGAAGTCATACATGTAATAACATAAATAATTTGTGTTTATAAACTTGAACTTTGCACTAGTGCACATTATTAGTAACAATCAAATGATGAAAAAAATGAATTGATTTTATGAAAGTTAAGTTCCATTTGAATAAAAATGTTGAATAACCTAACATGCAACTTGCATTATTTAAATTTAATTAATTTAATTCAAATTCCATTAATTTTTAATTAATTCAAATTGATTTTGGATTTAATTGAATTGAATTGAATTAAAGATCTGTTAAATAAAAAATAATTCAAATTGATTTCAAATTTGATTGAATTCAAATTAAATTCCAATTCAATTTAAATTCAAGCAAAAATAAATGTAATGCAAATTGGTGGAAAAGGTATTGAAAATTTGCTTTTGATTACGATGTATGCCAAGGATACTATACGCATCAACCACCCAAATGAGAGTGTCACATCCAGCTTCAAGTGCTAGCAAGGTGTGAAGCAAGGTTATCCTTTCAGCCCCCTACTATTTGGGCTATATTTGGATGCCTTAGAGGGGCGCTTGGATGGTAAAGAATGCGATGCATCGGCCTTAGTAGACGTGCACGTATGGCCACGCAGATGACCTAGCTCTGATGTTGGAATTAAAGGTGAGACTATAGCGACAATTAAATGCACTCCAGTAGTTTTGTGCTAAACATGGACTTATAATGAACGTGAAAAAAACAGAAGTTATGGTGTTCAATTCTACTGACCCATGCCAAGAGTTTGTGTTTGAATGTGACGTTATTAAGTTTGTATAGACTTTCAACTACTTGGAGATCCTATTCAAGACCACCTTGAACCTGGATAGTGCAATGGAACATTCTAGTAGCTGCCAATAGGCGTTCGTTATTCACACTGAACCGCTGCTATGCGGAGCTACGTTTTATGGACGTTAAGTTATCTTGTGACGTTGTGACTTCTTCAACATGTTGGTACGTTTCACAACAAACTATGCCTGTGAAGTTTGGGTGGACTTTAAGAAAATAGAAACTATTGAAGTAGTGTATCAAAGGTTCCTCAAGTTCTTGCTTGGGGTGTGAAAAACAATTAGCACGTCCATCGTGTTAGCAAAATTTGGCAAATTCCCCTTTGAACACTTTGCATGGGAACAAGCGTTGTTGTCTTGTAACCATGTGAGCAAAATCACTAAAGATCGCATCTTGGGAAAAACATGGGAAACCCAACTTGCTATGTTTACTGTGGGAAAGAAATGTTGGGTTAAATCCGTGAAAAAATGACTACTTTAAAATTAGCCCCATGAAGTGGCAGGTTTTTTGCTTCCAATTCAACCACTGTTAGAAATAACACCTCAGCTTGTAGCAACCCGTGCGTTCCAGGTGGGGATTGCTCAATCGTCGCTAAGAACGGTTCTTGAGACAACGCACATACATTCGACTCGTCTAGCAGGGGTAAGAGGTTGGGTGGAGAGCCAAATACCTTGGTGCAACGTGCACAACGTACGGGTGGGAGTTTAGGAGGCTAGGGCCCCACCCCTTTCAGGTTTTCCCCACACAATGTTAAGTGTAAAAAGGGTGAAGGATAATAAGCGGTTGGGTTTCATTGAAAAGCTCTTTACCAACTGTGAGATCGGGACCATCGTATAGATAAGATACTTGCGCTTTAAGGATATGTCATACGAAAATGAAAACTACTTGTGTGACATCAGTTATGTTTAGCTGGAGAAAGCTCTGGCCTGGTTTCGGTGTGGCAACATGCAACTTGAGGTAGTCCTAGGTGCATGGAAAGGCGTGCCATACGTTGAAAGGTTTTGTCCAGGCTGCAACTTGGGGAAGGTAGAGGATGACGAACATTTGTTCCTTGCTTGTCCAAATACACATAAAGTTAGGGAACACTTTTGTTTGGCCCTACCCCTCACCCACACGAACATTCTTGCTGAAATCATGTAGACTACGAACACGATCGCCCTAGCCAAGTTTGTGGCATGCTACCAATACTAGAGGACAATTTATCCTCCATGATCTACCTTTCGTCTAATGGACTCTCTCGTCCCAAATGGACGTAAAATTGTAAACAATAAATAGTAAATAAACTACATTTTTGAAATAAAAATTCCTTTGAAAAGACATGCATCGAAAATGACATCTTGCCATTCTGATTTCTTGGGAATTTGCTATTCAAATTTTAATTTGGAATTGTTATAAAAAATGATGATTTATAAAATCCAAAGTTGTTCTACTTAAACTAATTTTTTTGAATCATTGTCATTGGAATATAAATGTACAATATACACATTTATTGTGGTTTATTAAAAATCACATTATATTCAATTGGAAACAAAATACAAGGAGTGCACCCAAATTCCCCTATAATATTTGGGTTTGATTTTCATTGAAGAATTATTCAACATTCAATAACTTCTCCACCATAGGTCAAAACTCAAAACATTATGAAACCAACTTGGTACACTCATACTCATCAAGGGTCTTTCCAATGTGTACCAAGAGGTTAACCATGGTTTGTGAGATCTCAAAATGTGACAAAACAAACAAACTACCCTTCCTGTGTGTACTTACTTAACTTACTGTTTGACTTCAAATCAAGTCCCAAGACGAGGGGATAAACGAGATGCGAAGAGGTTTCCATTATTAGTAAGAGCCGTTTGAAAGCGTTCAGAAATATCCCGAATGATTGGTCCTGTGTGAATGCTGTCAGATCGCTGGCGCTGGCGGGAAATTTTCAAATTTCGAGTAGCGGGTTTCTTTGCTCCCTCGCTCTCGTGCACTTCCGTTTGTCGTCGTCACGTGAGGGTTTGGAGAATTTGCTTGGGGGAGGAGCGGAGCGGAGCGCATCGGAGCGACGATTTCGAGCGTTTGTTCGTGTTTTCTGCCCTGCGGAAATCACCATGGTATGTTTTCCATTTGCGGGAATATCATGCTTCCGGGTTTTGGTTTCAAAAGTTTGTGTTCTAATGATAAATTGTGCCATAGTCGGAAGCACAATCTCCCGTCTTCGTTGTTTGATTCTCTTGTTCGTTTGTACGCAGCGGCTTTCCCCTGCAGTTTTGTTTGTTTGTGGAGACAATGGAGGTTAGATTGTTTGTGAGGCAGCTTCATAAAACCCTAATCAGGGGTATTGCTGGAGAGTCTATGATTTGCTGAAATGATCTGTTTGGAGCATACAGATTGAATGCTGCTTTTTTTAATTCTGGTGATTGCTCGCAGGTGACCAAGGCGAAACCTGGAGTTGAGAAGGAGAAGGCTCCTGTCAAGTCGAAAGTTGGAATTGAGAACGAGATGGTCATAACTAAGGGTAAAGCTGGAGGTGAGAATGAGAAGGTCGGCAGCAAGCCTACAAAGGCAGTCTCCAGGGCACCTCTTCAGCCGCGCTCAGAATTTGATTCTGATGCCAACATTGCACAGGCAAACAACAACGATAAAACCATCGAGGAGACTTACCAAAAGAAGACACAACTGGAGCACATTCTGCTGCGGCCAGACACCTATGTGGGAAGCATTGAGAAACATACACAGGCTCTGTGGGTGTACGAGAATGACAACATGGTTTACCGAAATGTCACCTTTGTTCCAGGTCTGTACAAGATCTTCGACGAAATTCTTGTGAATGCTGCTGATAACAAACAGCGAGACCCTTCCATGGATTGTGTAAAGGTACTTCCTCAACCTGTTTCCCTGGTTCTGGGATGTGAGGACAGTCTGCCTGTTACCTTTGTTGTCCTGTTTTCCATTTTCTTGAAACATGTAATACATGGATTGTGCTGTTGCACAATATGTCAGGAATTGAGAAAGCCAACAGGAACACATACTTCACTGTGAGAAGTCAACAAGGCTGTTAGATTATGCTCCTTCTCATTCTTTACAGCAGATAATCCTGCATGTGACAAGCAACACCAAGAGCCTGTCCTGGCTTATGGAAGTTAACTTTAGCCTCTCCAGATGATATCTGATATCAGGATCTTTGGTAGAGCATGAGCTTGGCCTGTGTCTTTGCTGATGTGACACTGCACCTTTGCTTTGCACCCCAGTTTGTGATATCCTTCACTGCCACTTCTGACTTCACCTTCACTCTGGGTTTAGCTTTACATGAAATCTGTTGTGGGATGCAGGTGGAAATTAATGTGGAGCAGAACAGAATCAGTGTTTACAACAATGGGGATGGAGTGCCTGTCGAGGTTCACAAAGAAGAAGGTGTTTATGTCCCAGAGATGATCTTTGGTCATCTCCTCACCAGCAGTAACTACAATGATGCTGAGAAGAAGACCACTGGAGGTCGGAACGGCTATGGAGCAAAGCTAGCCAATATCTTCTCCACCGAGTTCATTATAGAAACTGCCGATGGAAAGCGACTCAGACAATACAAGCAGGTTAGCCATTGTACAATCTGGAACCAAGGTTGCTGCATTTTGTTGCATGCTTTATTGTGTTACTTATCGAATTGTGTGTGAATTGGTCAGGTTTTCACTGATAACATGACTAACAAGAGTGAGCCAGCCATCACCAAGTGCAAGGCAAGTGAAAACTGGACAAAGGTTACCTTCAAACCTGACCTAGCCAAGTTCAACATGACCTACCTGGAGGATGATGTTGTGGCACTGATGAGCAAGCGTGTGATGGATATTGCGGGCTGCCTTGGCAAAACGGTGAAAGTGGAACTCAATGGCACCCGCCTCCCCATCAAATCATTCCAGGACTATGTTGGCCTCTACCTCTCTGTTGCGAACAACACCAGAGAGGAACCACTTCCGAGGTACCATTGTCTTAAGAACCTCTTTTCAGGCATTAATCTAATGTTCCAGCTGTGTCTGTTGAGTGCTTGCCAGCATCATGACTGAGTCTATCTGTTCTTGACACATTATTTTGGTTTTAGTGCTCAATTTCTGCCTTCCCTGCTACTGTCAGTGGATAGTGATGGCAGTTCTCAACTGCTATTTGTAATGAAGCTGACAATCTGATGCTTCATGAGTGACTCTCATGAGGTTATGACTGCACTCATTGTTCAGACTGTTGTTTTTGAGTTTTTCTCTCTGCAATCATGTAGATGTGTTCCATTTTCATTATTAGAGTATTAACCACTTGACATTCTCATTTCCGGGAAAACATTAAGGGAAGCATCAACTGCTTGACATTTTTATTTCAGGGAAGCTTCCATGGTCTAAGTTTTTGATTTGTGCTGCTGCAGGATCTATGAGAAAGTGAGTGATCGCTGGGAAGTTTGTGTGAGTCTCAGTGATGGCCAATTCAACCAGGTATGACCATCCTTTGGTGACTCTGGTCCATTGCTATTGTTCTGTTTTCAGTGTCAACTTTGCAATTGAAAAGTCTGAAAAGCTGCAAAACATTTGGGTCGCAGGTTAGCTTCTGCAACAGCATTGCTACAATCAGGGGAGGAACACATGTACAGTATGTTACTGATCAGATTGTCAACCACATTCTAGGAGTGGTGAATAAGAAAAACAAAACTGCAGGTGTCAAGCCTTTCCAGATTAAGAATCACATGTGGGTATTTGTCAATGCTCTGATTGACAATCCCACTTTTGACTCTCAAACAAAGGAGACTCTCACAAGCCGAGCTGGAAGCTTTGGGTCCAAGTGTGAGCTCTCGGAAGAGTTTCTCAAGAAAGGTACATGGCAGCAGTTGTGCTGAAGCATTCTGTTTTGGAAATTCTGCCAATTTGTTTGGAAATATCGGTCCTCGTCATCTCATGAATCAATCATGTTTGGCACTCACCTACTTACACATCCTTTTTGGCCCACCTACTTTGTATACATGCTGTCTTTTTGGTCATGGCAGTATACCTGCAGGGAGTTCGAACTCACATTTGTTTCTAGCATATGTTAGCCACTATGAGACACACTTAACAGACTGAGAAAGGTGTGTTTAATAGTGAAAGTTTTCAAATAATAAATTATGTTTGTGGAGTCACAGATCAGGCAAGAAGCCCTAAACCCTACAAATTGAATGCTTAACTTGCTTGGAACAAGGACTGTATACTGTACAGCCCTCCCTAGGTGCGGTGAAGTCTAAAATCATACCCTAAGCCCAAAATCTGAAACCTGATGACTACATTTAAGTCTTTTTGCACAATAAGGAAAAAACAGTGGTCCTCATCCAAGGAAACTTTGCTGATGTTGGGTGATGGGGGTTATTGCAGTGACAAAATGTGGGGTGGTGGAGAGTGTACTGACCTGGGCAGACTTCAAGCAAAGTAAGGAGTTGAAGAAGAATGATGGTACCAAGAGGCAGCGCATCACTGGCATACCAAAGCTTGATGATGCTAATGATGCCGGTGGTAGAGGTTCTGAGCAGTGCACTCTGATCCTTACTGAGGGTGACTCAGCTAAAGCGCTTGCTGTAAGTCTATTCAAATTTGATGTATGAGAAGCAACCTGAGAAAGATCAATGCTTTGGTAAGATAATGTTGACATTCCAGGTTTCAACTATTTGCTGTGTTTATGGCAGATGAGTGGTATCAGCGTTGTTGGGCGTGATAAGTATGGAGTGTTTCCACTGAGGGGAAAGCTGCTGAATGTGCGAGAGGCAAGCCACAAGCAGATCATGGAAAATGCAGAAATCAACAACATCAAGCGCATTCTTGGGCTGCAGCATGGCAAAGACTATGACAGTACGAAGAGCTTACGCTATGGTCACCTCATGATCATGACAGATCAGGTTTTGTACTCTCACCAGTGAGTGTTGTGCTCAATTATACCAGCATCTTAACATAATATTGTACTTTGGGTGAACTTCTGTACTCTGCTCTGTTCCTGCATTTAGGTGCTAACTATTGGGGAGGTTTTACAGGATCATGATGGCTCCCATATCAAGGGGTTGTTAATCAATTTTATCCACTCCTTTTGGCCATCACTGCTCAAAATCCCTTCCTTCCTTGTGGAGTTCATTACTCCCATTGTGAAGGTATCTCCTGATTCTCAGCCTATAGCATGCTTTGCAAGGTCATCTGTTCATTGTCTGGTGGTTGGCAGAATTCTTTCTGGAATTCTAGACCCTGTTAACAAAATGGGATTTTGTCTGAGCAGGCAACGAATAAGAACAGAGTTTTGCCATTCTATACACTTCCCGAGTATGAGTCATGGAAGGAATCTCTGAATGGTGAGACAAAAGGGTGGACCATAAAGTACTATAAGGTGTGCTCATACTTCTCTGGTGATCTTTTACCGTGCTGATCTTGTGAAGGTGCACATGAAACTCATTGTGTTAGTGTAGTGAAGAATAGCTCAGTGAGGATGTCTGAAACCTTTCAGGGTCTGGGTACCTCTAGTCCGAAGGAAGGAAAGGAGTACTTCCGTGACTTGTCAAAGCACAAAAAGGATTTTCATTGGGAAAGTCAAGATGATGGTGACGCAATTGAGATGGCATTCAGCAAGAAGAAAGTGGAGGCTCGGAAAACCTGGTTGCGACACTATGAGGTAGTGTTTCCCGTTGCTTCATTATTATGTGATTGTTTGAAAAGTGTCATAAAAACCATGTTTTATGCTTATTCTGCCTGTTTTTTGGTTGTTTGCAGCCTGGGACATTTCTGGATCAAACTATGGAAGTTATCAAGTATAGCGACTTTGTGAACAGAGAGCTGATTCTGTTTTCCATGGCTGATTTGTCACGTTCAATTCCCTCAATGGTTGATGGGCTGAAGCCAGGCCAGCGGAAGATTCTGTTCTGTGCTTTCAAGAGAAATTTTGTGACACAGGCTAAGGTAAGCACGTTCTGTGCCCATCAGCCTCTTGGGAGCCCAAATTTGGGAATTTTTCAACAATTCTAACTGCTGTATTTTTGTTCACAGGTTGCACAATTTTCAGGTTATGTGTCAGAGCACTCAGCATATCACCATGGAGAACAGAGCTTGGCAAGCACCATCATTGGAATGGCCCAGAATTTTGTGGGCAGTAACAACATCAACCTGCTCTTTCCTCATGGTCAATTTGGCAACCGTGATCAGGCAAGATATTTATGTCCAATTTTCAATGTCCTGATGCCAATGGTCTATTTTATAGTAAATGTAATTTGTAGTATAGTCTGCTCTTGTAAATTACAAAGGTTAACAGTTACTGTTCACTGTGATGAAACTGCCTGTTCTTTGTTACTGCTGGACTCACAACTGGCAGCTTGCAAGGACCCAGACCCCTGCAGATGAACCTGCTTATATTAAGTATACAAGAACCAGCTACATAACCCCAGAGCTGTGATCAACAATTACTACTGCTGAATTCTTATCGCTTTCAATATCCGGGACATACCTACCTCATACCAGCCAAAAATCAGTCTTAGACCCAAATACCAGGAGCAGACTGGTATATCCTCATATGTGACATACATGTAAGTGGTTTATGTATACCACTTAGTAATGGGCTATGACATCAGGTAGACCGTTCCATGAGACTGGCTTGACTTATCAACAGTATGGACATGCAGGGTGGGAAGAATCATGCGAGTGCTCGATACATTTACACATGTCTGGCGCCAATTACTCGAGCCCTGTTTGTTCAGGCTGATGATGTTCTGTTGGACTATCTCAAAGAGGATGGGCAATCTATTGAACCCACATGGTTTGTAATTTTTCCTTTCACTGCTTGTGCACATAGCATGGTTGTCTTCCGAACTTCTTGCAGATCTTCTTGTACCTCCTCTGCACAGCATCTGAATATCTGAATCTCTGTAATTTGCAGGTATGCACCAATCATACCCATGGTGCTGGTCAATGGGAGTGAAGGTATAGGCACAGGCTGGAGTTCCTTTGTTCCCAATTACAACCCCCGCGATATTGTAGCCAACCTCCACCATCTCCTCAAAGATGAGCCTATGGAACCCATGCATCCTTGGTACAAAGGTTTCAAGGTACGACATGCTCAGACTTTGTATTCTGGAAGATTTGATTAGGATCAATCAAAAGAGTTATTCTCCATTCTGAAGATTTTCAGCTTTACTGTGTTGATTTCAAGTTGTTATACTCATTTCAGAAGAATTGGAGCTGAGTTTGGGTTTTGATTTTGTGGCTTGTGGATTTTAGGGTACAATTGAGCTCTCAGCCACAAAAGATACTGGCTTGACATACACCATCACAGGTATAGTTGAGCAGGTGGATGACACCACACTCAAGATCTCAGAGCTTCCGGTGCGCAAGTGGACTCAGGACTACAAGGAGTTCCTTGAGACTATGATGACAGTCTCTGAGAAGAACAAAGAACCCTTCATAAAGGTGAAGAACATTTTGATCTAACCTCCCTCTTAGCTAATTTTATGGGGTTATTAAGCACAACAGGATCTTTGGTTGGTTTTTATTATGAACACCTGTATATTCTGTGTGGGTTTGTTACTTCAGCTGATATAAATTAACTTTGTAGGACTTCCGGGAGCACAACACTGATACAAAGGTTCACTTTGAGCTTTTGCTCTCGGAGGAGAATATGGCAATAGCACTGGCAGAGGGTTTGATCAAGAAATTCAAGCTCACCACCACAATTAGTACCAGCAACATGCATTTATTTGATGCTGGAGGATTGATCAAGAAGTATGACACACCAGAGCAAAGTATCCCTTTTCTAACAATTTGTTGAGCCAAGGATTGGAAAGATCATTGCAGAGAGAATGTCTGGGGCTAGGGGTTGCTTGCTATTTGATGTCTTTGTGATTATGAGACAGGATGTCTACTAGATGTCATTGCGGTATGTTCTGTGGTGGAACTTGACCTCATCTTCACAGTTCTTGAGGAGTTCTACATCTTGCGCCTGGAGCTTTATGTCAAGAGAAAGGTGATAATCCTCACCTGCTTGTGTTATCCTTGCAAAGCTTTGATGCCATCTCTTTGTTTAAACTCATGTTGATGAGTACAACACTGTCTCACAGATTTCTTCTGCACATATTTGTTGCACATGCAATCTTTTTTTAGGCTGTTCAACTGGAGAATCTGCAATATGAGCTTCTGAAAGTCGACAACAAGGTGCGGTTCATCCTTGGAGTTGTACATGGGGAGATTATTGTGAACAACCGTAAGCGTGCAGATCTGCTGGCTGACTTGAAGGCGAAGGGCTTCACCCCCTTCCCAAAGAAATCCAAGTCTCTTGACCCCCCTGTTGTTGGGGCTGATCCAGTCCCTGCAGAGGGGGAGGATACATCAGAACAGGTGAATTCAGATTTGAAAAAATTTATAAACTTGCACACTGGTTGCATGATTAAAACATGTTCCTTAAATTGATGGTGCAACTCAATCACATAACTGAATTCCTTTTGGATGTTGGAGAACAGGAAGAAAAACTGAAAGGGGGTGTGAAAGCAGGAGATTATGAGTATCTCCTCTCAATGCCAATTGGGACACTCACATTTGAGAAAGTTGAGCAATTGCGGCAACAACGAGACAAAATGGAGGATGATGTAGAGACACTCAAGAAAACCATGCCCAAGTCATTGTGGGAGCGGGACCTTGATACTTTCATCAATCAGTTGGATGTATGTGGATCATTTTTTCTGCACTGGAATTCTGTCCCTAAGTCTGAACATATGACAAGCAAAAAAACTATTTCTTGTCTGGATTCTTGAGACAATGGATCAAGAACACAGTGTATTCCTTACATGTGTATTGTTGTGGATGGCAGGCCCAGGAAGCTGAGGAAGCAAAAGATGAGGCCTATGAGGCTAAGCATGAAGCAAAGGAAGGTTCGCATGTTTTCAAAAGAGCTGCTGCCAAGGCACCCAAGAAGGATCCCAAACATAAGAAGCCAGATGCTGATGTGACAGAGGATGTGGAGGCAGGTCCAGTAGTTCCAGCAGTTATGGCTGCCAGCAAGCCTGTACCACAGAGTGTGCTACTGTCCCTGTACCATCTGGATTTTTTTTTAGCCATTGGCACATTAACATGTGGAGGCCTCAGCAGTTGTATGCTCTATTGAATGTTGAACATTATTGAGCAGTATTGAGATGCATATTTATGAATTGTTATTGCTGAAATGGTCAGTGATGTGTGTTTGTGTCTTGCAGAGAAAGATGTTTCTATAATCCCTAAGCCCCGAGCCAAGGCTGCTGCCAAGAAAGTTACCAAGCCTGTCATGGTACTTATTTTGTTGTACCAATGTGCTTGCCAATATTAAATTCTCAGGAAGATTGGATCATAAACATTGGTGCCTCAGCAATGGTGATGCTACTGAGCCAGAAGCTTTCTTTTGACAAGGAGTCTTAGTTTCCATAGTTTATATGCAAGGGTGAGAATTTGACTGAACTCATTGGCTACACAGGAACTGGAAGATAGCGAAGATGAGTTGTTCACCACCAGTCTTAGAGATCGAGTTGCTTTGTACAATGCCAAGGTTCCCCCACCTACTGTTGCACCAGGTAAACTCCACCAACTGGAAGACAAAAGACCTTCTGTTCTTAATTGCTGCCTTGGATTTGGAGTATTTGCAGTTTGCTACAAGAGTTTTTAGCTAACACAGTGCTCTGTCCTTCTCAGAGGAGATCCTGTCATCAGACACAGAGGGGGCCATTCCAATGGTCAGTGAAGCACCCCCAGCCAGGAAGAGACTCCAGAAGGTAGGAGGAAAACAAGAGAAACTGATTCACGACACGCCTTCCCCAGTCAACAAGGTCCGCAGGATGAGGGATTCTCCATTCAACAAGAAAAGTGCTGCTGTGATGGCAAAGAAAGATGAGATTGCAGTGAAGGCTGTTGAAGCGATTGTTGAGGCTCGACCCAAGCGTGCTAGCAGGAAACCTACACAGTATGTACTTAGTGACAGTAGTGAGGATGAGAAGAAGGCAGAGAGTGAGAGTGAGAGCGAGAGCGAGAGTGAGGATCTTGATTTCTCTGATGAGTTGTGAGGCATCCATTCCATTCGCTTGTATATTGTAGGAGACAAAAAACATTGTAGACATTCAGCTGCTGACCAATAATTTGTACTCTCAGTTAGTTGAGCTGTATATTTAGCTATATGCAAGCTGTACTGATCAGTGCTGGATCATCTTCAGCATGCAAACAGTTAAAAGACATTGTTTTCTAATTCTGAAAGCTTTTTACATGAGTCTATATATTCTCCTCAGCACTAGTTGACACACGGAAGTTTTTTGTAAAGCCCTAGTTGCATCAAACTTCTTTGATGAAAGGATGTAAACGATCAAAGAGATGCAAAACTTCCTCGATCAGAAGATGCAGCGATCAAAAGATGCAATGATCAAAGATTTTAAGCTCAAAATCCTAATCTGTTTTAATTCACCCATCACTGGATACAGAACCCCCTACCACCCCATATCTTCCCTATTCCTTTTCCAAATTGAGCAAGTTTTTGGTGTTGGAATCTAGGTGGAGGGCTATGTGTTTTCTTTGAGCTTCAGAAGCAGAGGAACAATGAATGTGTGGGGGTTCAACCTCCTTTGAGTTCACTCACCAGCCTGTCTACCCTAACAACAGTAGGTGTGGAAATTGCTCTACAACAGGGCATGCAGCTTAGATTTATACTCTGCTCAACAAGAGTATTGCCGTTTCACAATCGACCAATCTTTCATAGTTGAGATCTCTTGTCGAAGGCAGTGCGGTTGGACTTTGAGATGGACAAGAGATGGGTTTTACAATGACACCAAAAATAAAACAATATTCAAATTTCAGATTTCAGCTTTCAGACATGGCATGGCAATGTATTATAATTATATGAGACTGTATGTACATTTATTTATATGTCAAGTCTTGATCCAAAAACCTTTCTTATAAATGTGTTCCAACATCTGAATGGAAAATATAATGTTGATGTGCAGGAAATTTCAATACTGAGTTACGAACAAACAAAACAAAACAAAACAAAAATAGTGTTGTAGACTTGATCAATTCATTTCAAATGCCAATTTGTTTGTGCAAGCAAGGATTTAAGAAAATGGCCTTCACCTTTCCCAAAACTTGGATGAATATTGAGGTCCAGAATCAAAACTATGTCATCAAGGATGGCATGACTTCTAAGAGCATGATCAGGAAATAATGTAGATATCCAAGACCCGAATGCAATCACAAGATAATTTGCTTTTTCTCCATTGATTGTGTGTGCACCTTCTACTGCTACTAATAACCTATCAAGTGAAATGTAGAGCAGTAGAAGGTGCACACACAATCTTTCAAAACACTCAAAACACGTCAAAAACGAAAAAATATGCCCCTGTAAAGTTTGGGTGATTAAAAATGAGAAAAAAAATTTCATACGCATGGCAGCCCATGAAAGTTTGCTTTGCCACCTAAAACCAAACATGAATATGCTACCTAATGGAGTTTACTTACTTTCATCATTGGGATGGATGAAGAAAACAATGCCCAATGTTCTCAAAATAGTTATTCACTTTTAAACATATGGCTGAAATCTAGTCTACTTTCTAATTTACTTTAAGACTTGAAAATCAATAGTAATATGTGTAAGATCATCCTATCCACCAAACTCTAAGTTTTGTGGCAACAAATTCTTCAAAACTATTATAATCTCCAAATATGTTTTTTGAATTATTCGTAAACACTTTCAATTCACTTTCCTTCTTTAATTTCCTATATAATTGTCTTATTTAGTGTTTTTTCCTTTAGCATATCTAAGTGTTTCACAAATGTCGTAAAATGTGATTAGGAATAATCGACTAATGGTTTTTTTCCTTTTGTTTATCTTATAGGCAAATAGAACCATGAGTGCAAAGACATGGATTCCTAGGTCAAATTTGGAAGTTGAATTTCCTATGAAATCTTAAGATTATCTTCATTTAGGTTTACAACACTAATATCTTGTGGCTATTTTTCAATCGTTGTAGGGCTCTAAGGCATATTTCCATAGTAATGAAAATCTTTCATTACTATTTGTTGAACTGTTTCAACTATATGCCAAACTTATGTGGCAACAAATTCTTCCCCTAGATCTTGATTATGATTAGCTTCTTCATATGTTGTGTAATCATCATCACTTCCATGGTCAATGATGTTTGTTGCAATGTAGATATTTGAGGGTCAAGTCTTGTTGTTCATTGTTGTGAGGTTGAAAGCTCATATACTTGTAGCCCTAAATCTAGACTTGATTTGTTTTGTGAGTGATTGCTCTAAAGCCTAATTTATCCATCTAGCCAAGGTTATATAAACTAATTCCATGTGATTGCTTTTAAACAAAACTACGTCCTTGACCTCTCTAAATGTTGTTTTAAATTACTTAAAATAAGAAAACATCTAATGGTTGTAAAGCATGTGATGTGTGGGATGGTAACATGATTATCATGCCCATTTAGAACTAATAAATGCTTGTTGGTGAAAGACACTCCACCTAGAATAGACTTCTTGAAAAAAGGTATGAACCCCTTGAACAAGAAATAAATTATCCAAGCTTTCTTTTGACTTGCCATGTAGATCCTTGGTTTGAAAAGTTTGATGTAATCATCTTGGAATTTGTCTCTTCTAAAAATGTTAAACCTTGGTAAAACACCTACTACAACTATTATTTCACAATTTATAATTAATCATTCACGAGACTTGGGGATAATCTTATAAATTGTAATTAATCTTCTCCTAGCCAAAACCTTTGCTCCTACTTACATACTAGTTTGAATGTTAGTTTCATTTGAATTCCATACATTATTTACAACATAATTATGTTAATTATACATTGGTTTTAGGTTGGTGTAAAAAGAATTGTTGGAAGAATTCAAGTTGGTGTGAAAAGAATTGTTTTACAAACTTCAAATCCTTTTTCTTATCGAATGTTCATTTTCCAATGTTTATGTTTGAACCAATACCACCATTTATTACTTAGTATCCCATCCTATAAAGGTGTAGCCTCTGTTTGTGCGAGCTTTACAACCTTTATCTTTAGTTGTTGCAAGCTTATGGATAGTCTACATTCTTACATCACTTCAATTCATCTTCTTCCTCCTTAAATACACCTTTTGGCCCCATCTTTGTGGATCTTATTGTATTATTCATGTGATTAGAAAATGAGTTCAATGGAATGTTCCATGACATGTTGGCTCTTGTCATGTCTTGAAATACATCACAAACTTACCCCCCTCCATCACCCAAATGTCATCTTGTCCCAGGACTCCCAAATGGGAATTCTGAAATTCCCAAAATTGGGACTCCCGCGACTTTGGAGGCCCATAACTTTGTGTGAAGACCTCTGATTAAAGTGAGGTTTGAAGTAAAGTTGTAACCCTCATCGAGAGCTTTTCAACAATATGTGGCACGCCACCTGCACGCAAGGAAGTCAGGGCAATTCCCAACTTTTAATGGTCAAGAGTCAAATTGTTTTTATCAAGTTTCATAATATGCTTCTAATTTTATTCAATACATTCATAGAAAGATGGTTTCGAAAATTGAATAATCATTTTTATATTTGATATTTTGACCAATGTTGATAAGCTTGGCATTGGGAAAACCTTAAATGTTAGACACACTTTGGCAAATTGTTTCATCTTTGCTTTTGATGTTTATTGTGAATTTGAATTTTTTCTTTTACATTGGCTTCTAATTCTTTTTTCGATTTCTACCAATTTTTTCTTTCTTAAAATCTCATTTGTCATGTATTTGAAGTTGAATCCTACTATGAACATTTTCTCTTTTTTTTGTAAAGGGAAGAAGCTCAATAGTTCCTTGACTTTCAAAGGCTTCAAACTCCAATTATACATTGTAGGCTATAAAACCAATTTTCATCTTGCTTGTTTACATCACTTGGATGATGAAGGTCAATGTTCTTTGAATAACATGGGACTATCAAGTTTTTTAAAATGATTCATGTAATTTTCAAGGTCTTGTTCATTAAATCTACATCTAAAATTTATTTTTGAAAATAAATGATCATCTTTGTTTGATATATTAACCAATGCTAATATAACTTGACATTTTGGAAACTTGAAATGTCAAAATATTTTGCAATTGTCTCATTTTTTAAAAAAAAATTTAAAACATTTTTATTCCTTGTCTTCTTTTGCCAAACTATTTTTTTTATAATTTATAGTACGTAATTTTCTTATCCTTTTAGATTGTTTGTTCGAAACACTTGAAACTAAACCCTATTATGGTAATGTTCTATAGTTGCTAGAATTAATGTAAATGGCTATGAATAAAGCACTACAACTATTCAATTTCATAAAGAACTTTGTGAACAAGTTGAACTTATTGTACAAAAATTATTCAACATCATCTTTTAGAGAAAATTGGATTGAATGAATTTCTATTTTGATACATTATCAACAAGTTTTTCTCTTGTGTCATTACACATATGCACAAGTAAGTTTCAAGTGTGCTTGTGCTTATGCTTAATATTTTTGTTCTCACACGATTTCACATATTTGAAGTTTGTCTAATTTCTTCATTATTGTGTTCTTTATTTGGGGTTGTAGCCATTAAGAAAGCATTTGAAATCAAAGGAGTAATATGCTATGTTGTATTAGAGGTTAAAAACAATGCCACTCATGTTGTTGGAATGGATTTTGCCATGGTTGGTTATAGTTTTTAGTGAAGAGGAAAAAAAAAATGTTTGAAAACATGTACCTTGTAGGTAATATGAATTTATATGTTCCATTTATTTCACCTTCTATTCACTAGGTTTTGATAATTGCTTGTCCTATTATTGCATTTTTGTTTTTCTATATGCTTGATGGAATGAAACAATGTTGACACCATGGATGGTTGGTAAGGAAAGGTTATCATTACATTTTAACCTTGTGCATCCCAAGGAATATGTATTAACATTGACATTAATATTGAAATTGTACTCATTTCATAGAAAAATTGAAGCAATGTTTCAAATATTTTTACCTATTTTGTCAACGATTTAATATCATCCTTTTGTATGGTAGCCTTGTCAAGGTGTTTCATTTTTATGGAATATGATAACCACATTCTCACCAAAAGTGAAGGATTTTAACACAACATTATCCAAATTTGCACTTTACCTCAACATTCAGTGAACATAAGTTTTTTTGTACACAACATTTTGAATTTATAGTTGATTTCATGATGGATAAGGGCTTTCATTTTCCCTTCTACATTGGAGGATCCATTTATGATGTCAATGTGAATTTGGTAATGGTATTAGAAGGTCTTTGGTTTAAGCCCTAGCCTAGAGTTATTTAGTCAACAACACTCAACTTAATAATG